>Ga0272443_10000954_pt1 | contig 46969 bp, 49 predicted proteins | sample SSMAcet12_FD_193581 | JGI IMG/M metagenome (GOLD analysis project Ga0272443, IMG submission 193581) | Marine sediment archaeal communities from Little Sippewissett salt marsh, Falmouth, MA, United States - SSM-Acet-12 | ecosystem: Environmental > Aquatic > Marine > Wetlands > Sediment ...
CCGTAGCAATTGTATCAGCACTCGTTCGACAAACTGGATGAGGATGATCAGGATCCAGGCACTGAAGTCAATCATACCCAAAGGGGGTACATAGCGCCGGATCGGCGCCAGCAGCGGCTCGACAATGCTGTCAAGTGTCCGACGCAATGGATGATACGGGTCCAGAAAATAGTGCAGAAGAACATCTACGAACACAAGCAGCGTGAGGATTCCAGAGGCTGTTCGTATGACATCAATCAGGATGGTTACCATCTTCTTTCCTTACTCAACCCGCTATGGATGAAGATCCGTCCGTACGGATTGTACACGAACTCGCTAACCCGCCAAGCAGATGAGGGCGGAAAACCGTCCCGTCCTTCCGCCTGAGGCACGGTGCGAATACCAATCATCTTGCTGACAAGCCGTGCAGAGACCTGCGATCTCGATCGAGCGAACTCCGGCATCCTCCAAAAGAGCCCGGTTGGCAGACCAGAGGTCAAAATGCTCCCTGCCCCGGTGACGTACGATATGTTCTTCCAGCGTATCGCCGAACTGGTGCCGGGCGGCATCCATCACCTTCGAACCCACCGCGTAGTGCTCCTTGCAGATAGAAGGACCAATTCCCGCGCGAATATCTGTTGGCTTTGATCCATACCACTCCACCATCTTCTTAACGGCAGCTCCGGCCACATTCTTGACTGTCCCCTGCCAACCAGCATGCGCGATCCCAATGCACTCTGTGACCGGATCCAGCAGCAGAATGGGCACACAGTCGGCGAAACGCATGAGGAGCGGAACCCCCCGCTGGCGGGTGAGTATGACATCCGCTTGCGATGGCGGCCGGCTACCTCTCGGCGTCATCGCTTCCACTACGGCATTTCCATGCACCTGAGCCACATCAAAGAGGCTATCCCGTGAAAGGGCCAGCGCGGCGAAGGATCGCCGCAGATTCTCCTCAACATGCTGAGGATCATCTCCTACGCTGCTCCCGACGTTGAGGGATGTCCATGGCGAGGATGAGACACCGCCACGACGTGTGAAAATGCCGTGTTTGAAGCCGGGGAGAAAGAGCGACTCGAACATGAAATAGCGCAGACTGCCTGCGTTTATCATGGGCATAAAAAAAGTGTACCACGCAGGGATGCGCGCCGCATATGTTGTGAAAAGGCTTCACTCAGCCTTGTCTGGCGTGCTCGAGACAGCGGTAAGGAGATTGGTGGTTGCCATGAGATTAATTTCCACCATGCTCTCCTGAAGGTAAGGATACGCCATCCAGACGTTGGCAATCCCGAAGAGGGCGCCGGTAATCGTCCTCAACAAAGGTGTGCTTTCGCGCAAGGGTAACGTGAACCACGGGAGCGAAGAAAGCAGTTGCGTGCCTCCATCAAGCGCCATGGGAACAATGCCAATGAGCAACCAGAGAAGTAGCGGCAATGGTTTTATTTTATCCCGTGAGAACGCATATACCACACCCGCAAGGAACATGGACCCATAGATGGCGACATCACGCTGGCAGAAGGCAACCTTATACCCCACTTCATCATTGCCGATAAACGCCTTGGCGCCGAAAACATCATCCTCGTCCAATCCCGAAATCTCCTCGTAGCTGGTGAGCGGCATACCTTCGCTGGCAAGGGGATAGTGCGATTGTTCACCGAATACAAACCAGGAGCGGTAGGCCAACTGATGACAGAGCGGACTGTAGATACGATAGATGAGATTCGCAGGGCCAACCATCCCGGCATTCATGAATACAGCCGCGAGGAAAGGCACAGAAACATAAAGAAAAAGCAAGCTGTTAAAAAGCGCTAACCAATGCCGGGAGAGTGAGCGTGCCAGTTTGTTCAAGCGAATGAGCCGGCTCCGTTTCGTGGGTTTGCGAGTGCCTTTATGCCGTTCTCTGTCCCGCGCGGCCGCCAATGTGACATGCAGGTGGCGATCGGTGAAGGAACCTTCAAGGGTGTAAGGACCGACCTGGATAACCGGCACGGAGGACCCATACTCGCGCTGCAGCAGAGGATCCTCGCTGATGTCAATATCGACCAATTGATGAGGGATCTCCTGCTGCAAGTCGTTTAGTTTTTCCCGTACATCGTCACAACGGGAACAGGATGATGTTGTAAACAGGACGACACGGATCATTGCTAGAAGCCAGCCTCCTCGAGATATTGCTTGATGGTTTCCTCGGTCAGCAAACCGATGTGAATCGCGCGAATGACGCCATTCTCATCGATGACAAAACTTGTGGGGAACCCGCGCACACGGTATTGACCTACGGTCCTTGCCCCGGGATCCAGCAAGACCGGCATGGTCAATCCCATCTCGTCCACATACTCCTGGACGAGTGACGCCGGTTCGTCGTAGTTGACCGCCAGCACCACAAAGCCCTGCTCACGCAGACGCTCATAATCAGCCTGGAGTGCCGGGAACTCCGCCCTGCATGTCGTGCACCACGTGGCCCAGAAGTTCAGGAGGACGACTTGGTCGCGATAATCTGCAAGCGAGATCTCTTCACCGGAGAGATTTCGGAGCATGAATGCCGGCGCCGGGGCATTTAAGACAGGTGCAGCGACCTGCTGCACATCGGGAGCCGCCCCGCCACTCTCTCCAGACCCACCGACCGATGTCGCAGGTTCATCCACGGCCGGAGCGACCGTCGTCGCAGACGCTGCGGAAGTATAGTCCGGATTCTCACCGCCGGCAAAAGCAAACAAACCGAATGCAGCACCGATCAACACACCAACCATAAGGAAAAAACCAAGTCGTTTCACCACAACATCACCTCGAACATCTATAGGTTCAACGCAGGTAGAATAGGAGCAAAGCGCGCCAACCGCTCTAGCGTACCTGTCATGAGCAGGATTCCAACCAGGATAAGCAACACACCGGTTGCCATCGAAAGGATATGAATGGCGCGCGAGTGTTTGCGAAGCAGTCCTGTGATTCGTCCAATACCCAGGGCTGCGAGAAGAAAAGGAACAGCGAGACCGAGTGAATAAGCTGAGAGCAGCACCACGCCCTGCCCTACCTCTCCCAACACCAGCGCGAGGTTCAGCACGCCGCCCAGCACTGGCCCGATGCAGGGCGCCCATCCTGCAGAGAAGAAAACGCCCATCAGAAAGGAAGAAACGTACCCCAGGCGTGGATCCGGCTGATACTGCCGGCGAGTGTCCATATCCAGGAAGGGGATGCTCACCCAGCCTGTGGTGTGCAGACCGAACAGAATTACGACCACCCCACCGATACGCGCAATCCAGCGCTTGACCTGGATGTCGCCCAGCACTTGTCCAACCGCGCCCACAGCCGCGCCACCAAGGATGAAAACGAAGGAAAACCCGAGCACGAACACAACACCATGCGTGAACGTCTTCCAGCGCTTCGTTTCTCCCGCGCTATCTCGAACGCTCCTTCCGCCAAGATAACCGACATAGGCTGGAACCAGCGCCAGAACACACGGTGAAAGAAACGACAAAAAACCTGCCAGCAAAGCGATACCGAACCAATATGGATTGAGCGTGATTGAGCCTACCACAGCGTGCACTCCTTCAAGAAGACCTGTACCTATACGATAACCGCGTGGCAGTGGATCGGCAAGTAATCCGGCTTACATGGATTCTGAGGGTAATCGGGATGTCCAGCGCTGCAAGCGCAGACTGTTGGACACCACAAACAAGGAACTCATCGCCATCGCCCCGGCCGCAAGCATGGGCGTGAGCACCCCGAACGCGGCTGCAGGAATGAGCAATACATTGTAGAAAAAGGCCCAGAAAAGGTTCTGGCGGATAGTGCGCAGAGTCTTGCGCGCAAGGTCGATCGCCTCCGCAACGCCCAACAGGCTGTCACGCATCAAACTCACCGGTGCTGTTGCCAGTGCCACATCCGTCCCGGTTCCCAACGCAATCCCTGTGTCTGCCTGGGCAAGCGCGGGCGCGTCATTGATCCCGTCACCCACCATGGCAACAACCTTTCCCTCCAGCTGACTGCGACGTACAACGTCGCTCTTTTCTCCCGGCAACACACCGGCATGCACGGCCTGCTCGCCATCACCCAGCAGGCCCGCTCTCGCCGCAATGGCCAGCGCCGTTTCACGGTTATCGCCCGTCACCATCGCCACCTCCAGATCGAGATCGCGCAAGGCCTCGATAGCCTCGGGTGCATCCTCCTTCATCGCATCTGCCAACCCGATGAAACCCAGAAGGTCCTGCCCCTGAGCGACAGCCACCACCGTGTACGCGTTGCGACGCAGCGACGCGATCTCCTCCTCCAGCCGATCCAGGACGAAGCCCCGCTCGCTGAGATAGTCTGGCGTTCCCAGTGTCACTCCCACGCCATCCAGGTCTGCAGTGATGCCTTTTCCCGGCATGTTGATCACATTGACGGTCTCCTGAAGTTGGATTTCACGCTCGACGGCAGCCTGTACAATCGCGGCGCCAATGGGATGCTCGGAGTGCTGCTCAACACTTGCCGCAATGCCAAGCAAGCCCTCCTCGGAGATGCCCGCAGCAGGTCGAATCTCCTGTACACGCGGTTCACCCATGGTCATCGTCCCGGTCTTATCCAGCAACACCAGTGTCACCTTACCGGTTTCTTCCAACGCAGCGCCAGACTTAAAGAGGATCCCCCTCCGAGCAGCTTGCGAGGTACCTACAAGCACGGCTGTCGGTGTTGCCAGCCCCATCGCACAAGGACAGGCGATGATAAGCACAGCTATCGCTCGCAAGATGGCATCTGCGGGTTCCAACGCGGACTGCGATCCAGCCGCGATAAGCCAGCCAATGAGCGTGATGCCGGCCAGGACAACGGTTGCCGGGACGAAGACTTCCGAAACCCGATCTCCCAGTCGTTGTATGGGTGCTTGATTGGCCTGCGCCTCTTCAACCTGACGGATGATTTGTGCCAGAACAGAGTCCTCACCGATATGGGTAGCACGGAAACGAATTGCCCCGTCCAGGTTGAGGCTTGCACCGAAAACGGCATCACCTTCCCCTTTCAGCACCCCGACAGACTCGCCCGTGAGCATCGACTCGTCCACCGTGGTACGTCCCTCGAGCACAATCCCATCGACGGCGATCTTCTCACCCGGACGGACCACGACCACCTCATCGCGGCGCACCTCTTCCATAGGGATGGTTACGATCTCCCCGTCACGTTCCACGCGTGCCTCTCGCGCCTGGTAGGCAAGCAGCTCGTCCAACGCATCATGTGTCCTGCGCTTGGCGCTTTCCTCAAGCATTTTGCCGACAGAAATCAAGGTAATAATGACTGCGGATGTCTCAAAATACACGTGACCTTGCACCAGCCCAAAGAGTACAAGCAACGAATAGACATAGGCCGCTGTCGAACCCAGCGCAATGTGCATGTCCATGTTCGCCGTGCGGTTGCGGAGCGCGCGATAGCTTCCGACATAGTATTTCCAACCGGCGATGAACTGCACCGGTGTTGCCAGCGCGAACATCACCCAGTTGGACCATGCCTGGCGCGGCAGCAGTCCCAGGTCCATGGACATGGAAAGCAAGAACAGGGGCAGCGTAAACATGATTGCCAACAGCAGACGAGCGCGCTCCTTGCGGTGTCGTTCCACACGAATGGCCCGCTCCACATCCCGAGCATTGCCCTCCACAGGCTCGAAGGACACACTTCCCGCCCTCAACAAAGCTTCAAGGCGGTCGGTCGGGAGCACGGCGGGAAGGTGGCGGAGTCGAAGCTGGCCACTCGCTTCATTGAACTGAAAATGCAGCATTCCCGGCACGTTCTCGAGCATCTTGCGGATACGCTGGCTGTCAGTCCCTTTCGTGCGGTACGCAAGCTCACCAACCGGGGTGTCATACCCTGCACGCTGCAGTCGGGTGACGAGCTCCTCTTCGCGACCTTTCCCGGGGATATATGCAAGCCGGGCTTTCTCCGTCGCCAGGTTCACCTTGACATGGGTTACACCATCGACCTTGCTGAGATTGCGCTCAACCGCCGCAACACAGTTGGCACAGGTCATGCCAATGACAGGAAGATCAATGTTCAGGGATTCCGCCATGGTTACGTCTTGCCTTCTGATTCTGCTGCGGGATAGTTGATCGATTCGAGGAGGCCGCATACCGCCGTCTCCGTTGCGGGCTCTTCGAAGCGGATATCAACGCGTTTTTTGTCCACGTCCACAGCAACACCTTTCACACCCTTTAGTTCCATCAACTCCATCGTGATGGTGTGGGCACAATGGTTGCACATGATTCCAGGGACGCTCAAGACCAACTCCATTGGGGCCGATCCTTTCTTTGTATCGTAAAAGGATATTCGGACTATTTATATCTATATTATAACGGCTGAGACCATCCCGGGGGGCTTCGGAAGGCCATACACGCGCGGGTATTCACAGGTCGACTGACAGAAGATTGCCTGATCTGGAGATCGAACCTTCAGAGGGACGAATAATTCAGGTTGCAGATCGAGAGGGGAAAGGAGGAACGTGGCTTAGACGGCCGGGAAGCTGGTTTTTCGGTGGCCGGATTCTGCGTCGGGGTCATCGCATATCAAATCCACAGCATGTGGCAGCACCGGGATGAGGACGTCAAGATTCTCCTTCGCTGCCCGCGGGCTTCCGGGAAGGTTGATGATGAGTGTCCTACCCCGTATACCGGCCATGGCTCTGGAGAGCATAGCATGTGGTGTGATTCGCATGCTCGCCGCTCGCATCGCTTCTACAAGACCCGGCGTCTCGCGTTCGATGACAGCACGCGTGGCCTCAGGTGCCATGTCCCTCGGGGCAAAACCTGTGCCCCCGGTTGTGAGAATGACATCCACACCCCCATTGTCGGACCAGGATGAAAGCTTCTCAACGATGTCCCTGTGGTCGTCTGATACGATAGCGGCATCGACCATCTCCCAGCCCTGCTTTTCAACGTGCGCAATCAAGACTGGACCGGAAAGATCCTCCCGCTCTCCTCGAGATGAACGGTCAGAGATGGTCAGGACAGCAACGCGCATCACACCACCTTCCCCAGCACGAGCAAGTCCATCTTCTCGCAGCCGAAGTCCTCATAGAAGGCGAGCGCGCCTGTGTTGCCGGGAGTGACAAGAAGGTAGTATTTGTAACAGCCCTTGGCACGCAATCTCGCCTCCAATTCCTTCATCAGGGCTGCGCCGATCCCTTTTCGTCGTTGACCGCTTTGAACGGCAAGATGGTACACCAGCCCACGTCGTCCATCGTAGCCACCCAGCACGACACCCAGGATCTCGCCCCCAGATTCATACACAAGGAACAAGTCTGGATCACGTTGAACCTTCTGCATGATGGCAGCAGGCTCATCAGAAGGCGAGAGCTGCACTCCGGGACCTGCCTGCGCCCACAGCGCAAGGATGGCTGTCAGGTCGTTTTCAGGCCGCGCGGTGCGCACACTCATCTCAATCCGCTCCCACTATGGTTACTGCGTCCTGGAAAGGCAAAGCGCTAATCCTCCTCATGCCCGACGAGCTGCTTCCATTCGCCATGAATGCCGTCCTCGGTCACGCCGAAGTAGAAACGGTGACCTGATGTTGTTTTCTGGACGAGGTCGAAACGGCTTCCCTTCCCCCGCTTTTGCTCGTTCAGCACGGCAAAGTCGCCCTGCCACTTCACATTCAGCTGACGGGGATCGGATGGAAGATTGGAATACTGCGTAATGGCATAATGCCATAAGCGCCGTGCCGACTTCATGGTCACATTCTTGACCACGTTCCCGTTGCGGAGATCCCGCATTACGAAATAGCGCGTGCCGTTGCGTTCCTCGGAGGTCACAACCTCAACCCCGGTTCTCGGTGCGGTTTTACCATCCTCATGCGGTGTCTTCTTCGCAGCTGCTTCTGTGGCTGACGGCGCCGGGACCTTGCCGCGCAGCACAAGCTGGACAATCTCATCGCGCACAGCCAGACCTGTGTCCGCCTCATCGCGCACATAGATCTTGTTGTCATCCACCGCATAGGGCGGGTCTTCACCGCGTGGAATAAGTACCCGGATGACTTTCTTGCCCTGCATGGTTTGAACATCGATGGTGCAGTTTATCGGCGGGCTGATGCGGCTGCTCAATTCCTTTTGAAGCTGTTTGACGGCCTGAGAGGGCTTCGCGACCCCCGTCGGCGGTTTAGAACTCTCCGAAGAGACTCCGATGAACAGGGTTCCCCCGTTGGTGTTGGCAAAGGCGCATACATCGGCGATCACGGCATATAATCTACCGCCGCGCACCGTCATGCTCTCATGGAAATCCTGGTTGATGGCACTGCCTTCTTCGCGCGCCTGTGCGAGAAAATCAAACTCCTCCTTGGCGGAAGGCCAGTGCGGCCGGGTGCGCGCAAAGTCATTGCTGCGGAAGAGTTCCTTCAAGGCGTCAAAGGACACCTCTGGGATGAGAACCCTGGTTGCACGATCTCCCACGCCAAGATGCTTTTTGTTCGCCGGATCGACGCGTAGGCGATGCGCATCAGAACCCTGAATGCAATGCATGCGGCGGGGGTACTCCGGCTTGGTGCCGTTGAAGAATGCCGCCGTTGAACGTCGGCCGCGCTGCCCAAGGTCGGTGACCTCAAGCGCATAAAGGTGCGGGTCCTGGGTGAAGGCAATCTTGGTCTGACCGCCGAATCCAAATCCACGCATGGCAACGCCATTGGTTGAGTTGGCGTGGGCGGCGATGGCCATACCCCCAGCCTCATCAATCAAGCGATACGCGGTGAGCACATCCGAGGAAGCGCCCACAGTAGAGGAGCCATTATCCAGCTCCTCGGGGGGAATATTGAGATTGAGCAGCAAATGTTCGATTTCGCGAACCGATTTAGCTCTCGGGAAGATGGCGAGGATGTGAAAACCAAATGTCGCCGTAAATTCAAAGCCAGGGAAGACAGTGATTTTCTTGAGCAGTCGGCGGTACTCACTCAGCCGGTTTTTCTCGTCGGCCTGCAGACGGTTTAATGATTCGAGCATTTCCAGCTGCTCGATTTCCTCATACATGTGCCTGTAGCCCGCTACGGTATTGTGATCGGTGAAGGCAATCATATCCAACTTGCGGGCTTCTGCACGCAACAGAATGTCGAGGTATGTTGCTTTCGGCTCCTGATAGTCACTGGATGCCGGGGTATGTAGATGTAAATCCATGACCCGCCACTGCCGTGACGGCTTGTTTGTTGGTCGTTTTGTCACTTGCTTTAACCCATCTCCTGACCGGACGAACCTCAGGATCGTTCTGTCAGGTAGCTCTTAATGTCGTCTAATAATGTGTCAGGGGAATATGGCTTCAGCAAGAAGGCATCTGCACCGGCTTCAAGACATCGCTCCTCGACATCCATGCCAGAGGTCATCAGGACAGGGATGGAGGTCGTGGAAGGATCTGCTTTGATCGTTCGTACGAGGTCAATACCATCAGATTGTGGCAGAAACCGATCCATCAATATCAAATCTGGATGTTCCATCTGGACGGTTTCGAGTACTTTGCTCCAATCCTGAATGGTTGCAATCTCATATCCTTCCATTCCCAGCAATGTGCTAAGCAGTACAGTCATCGTATGATCATCATCAACGATGAGAATTTTCGCCATGTTCCCCGGTACTTTCTAGGATGCTTCATCCTGTTGTGTTGATGTCGTGTTGTCGACAGGTTCTTTCCTGGTCTTCTTGCGCGTCGTGCGTTGTTTGCGTGTTTTCGGAGGCGCCTCAAGCGCAGCCTCAATAGCATCATTCACCGTATCAATGAACGTGAAGGTGATATCGGCTCGCACCTCATCGGGCACATCTTCCAGGTCCACATCATTCCGCCGGGGGAGGAGAACGTGCTTTAAGCCAGCTCTATGTGCTGCCAGCACTTTCTCTTTGACACCACCAATGGGTAAGATTTTCCCTCGCAGGGTAAGCTCGCCGGTCATGCCGACGTCCGAGCGCACCGGACGTCCGCTGGAAAGAGAAGCCAGTGCGACGGCCATGGTGACGCCGGCCGACGGGCCATCTTTTGGTTGAGCACCTGCGGGAACGTGCAAATGGATGTCATGCTTATCCCAGTAATCCTCGGGGAGGTCAAACCTGGCTGAAATCGAGCGAATGTAGGACAGCGCTGCACGCGCGGATTCCTGCATCACATCCCCAAGCGAACCCGTCATCAGGAACTGCTTTGAGCCAGGCATGGATGTCGCTTCGACGAAGAGGACATCCCCGCCCGTGGAGGTGTACGCAAGGCCAGTCGCCACGCCAGGTGTGGAGGTTCGTTCATCCAATTCCTCTGTGCCGAAGAAACGCGGCTTTCCGAGCAGCTCGCGTATCTCTCCGTTCGAGATGTCGGCTTTGCTCTCCTCCCCTTCCGCGACCCGGGTTGCAATCTTCCGGAAAAGCCTTCCGATTTCGCGCTCCAGATTGCGCACACCCGCTTCTCGAGTATAAGAGCGGATGATCGTCGTCAGGGCGCTGTCTTCGATATGAACTTCTTGTTCGCGCAGACCGTTTTCCCGTATCTGGCGCGGAATCAAGTAGCCCTTGGCGATTTCTATCTTCTCGCGCTCGGTGTACCCGGAAAGGCGGATGATTTCCATACGATCCAGCAAAGGCGCGGGGATTGTTTCCAGCCAATTCGCTGTCGTAATAAACATCACTTCGGAGAGATCGAAAGAAACCTCCAGGTAATGATCCCGGAACTCGCGGTTCTGCTCCGGGTCAAGGACCTCGAGGAGTGCCGAAGCGGGATCCCCACGAAAATCGGATCCCATCTTATCGACCTCGTCCAACATGAATACAGGGTTTCGTGATTCTACTCTTCGGAGCGCCTGCAAAATGCGACCAGGCATCGCACCGATATAGGTACGACGATGGCCGCGAATTTCAGCTTCATCATGCACGCCGCCCAACGAAATTCGTATAAACTCCCTCCCCATCGCATGCGCAATCGATCGTCCAAGCGATGTCTTACCGACACCAGGAGGCCCAACAAAACAAAGGATCACACCTTCCCGCTGACGTCGAATTTCATCCTCCGGAATGTTTTCCAGCTCCTCCTTTCGTTCCAGCTTCAGCTTGCGGACCGCAAGGTACTCAAGGATGCGTTCTTTGACATCCTTGAGGCCATAATGATCGCCGTCGAGCACATTTCGCGCATGGTCCAACGCAAGATTATCCGTGGTTGTATTGCTCCACGGCAAGGAGACCAGCCAATCCAGAAAGGTCCGGATGACGCCGTACTCCGCAGCTGCAGTGGGAAGCCGTGCCAGACGGTCCAGCTCCCTGCGTGCAAGCTTGGTAGCCTCTTCGGTGAGTCCCGCCGCTTCAATACGCCGACGGAACTCCTCAACTTCCGCGGCCTGTTCATCACTCTCCCCCAGCTCGCGTTGGATCGCTTTCATCTGTTCGCGCAGGAAGAATTCCCGCTGCACTTTCTCGATTTCAGTCCGCGCCTCCTGTTGGATTTGCTGACCAAGTTCCAGCACCTCGCGTTCACGTGTGAGAAGGGCGTTGAGGCGCTGCAGCTTCTCCGTTGCCGTGTCGAGCCGGAGCAGTTCTTGAGCATCCTCAAGGTCCATGCGCTGATAGTTGGCAATGGTATACACCACGTGAAGCGGATCCTCGAGCATCAGCGCGCTGGCGACTATCTCTCTTGGCAACGAGGGTGCCATATCGGCAATCCCCTGGAAGAGGTCTTTTGCAGCGCGGATTTGTGCCTCGATCTCAACCCCCTCGTTTACCTTTTCCGGCATCTCTTCGATGTTGGCGATGAGGTAAGGTTCCAGGGATGTGAAATCGTTGAGTTGAAAGCGCGAAAGCCCGCGTACAATCAGGCGGATGGTGCCATCTGGCGCCCGAAATAGCCGCTGAATGACAGCGACCGTGCCATATTCATACAGGTCTTCAGGACCGGGGAGCTCCAGTTCAGGAATCGTCGATGCAACAAGCCCGATGAGGCGGTTGCCAGCGACCACGTCATCGACCAGGCGAATGGAGCGCGGCTGGCCGATGGTCAGCGGGACTGCGGTGTGAGGATAAACGACAAGGCCGCGTAGTGGCAGGATCGGGAGAGAACCCGGGATTTCTTCATCGTCCAATCCCGGATTGACGTACTCCTCCGAGTCGGTGAGTTCCTTTTCATCGATGATGATGTCAACCTTCGATTCGTCCATGCCTCTTTGAGACTTGCCTTTCCCAGTGGTTCCTGCGGCGATGTTGCCGGCTATTCTGATCCTATTCCCCGTCTTGTGGCGCACGAATCGGAACCGTGCTTGGTGTCGCCTTGGGGAGTGTGATATGAAGAAAACCATCCACGTAGGTCGCTGTGACCTTCTCAACATCAACCGGGCTGTTCAGATGGACTTCCGCCGTAAATTCACCATACGCGATTTCCATCTGCTGATAAGCGCCCGATGAAGGCGTTTCAGGCCGGTAACCCTGAATGCGAAGCATATCGGGCAGCAGGGTCAGGGAAAACTCGGAGCCCTTCATCCCGGCTACCTCAACGAGGATGGCATATGCCTCCGGCGATTCCCAAACATCGGTGGGAGGTCGCCAGATATGCGTCCGTTTGCTGCGTTCATGCAGCGCCATACGATCCAGCATCTCAAGACGCAATTCATCGTCTTCTGCGAATCGCAGCCAGAAACGCCCTGGGTACATTACGTCATCTTGCATGAATCCCCGCCAGAAATGACTTGCAGTTCAACTCAGGATTCTACCACAGGCAACATGCCGGGCAAGCGCTGTAGACGCTGCAAGCACCCCACTTGGAGGGAAGGTTGACTTCCTGTACAATCAAAAGACAATCTACCCGAAAGCCCTGGAGGTGCGCATGGAACCGGTTGATCTTCTGCGCTCCGTGGAACTGTTCGAAGGTTTGACGACGGAAGAACTCGAGGCAATCGGTGCCATCTGCGGACGCGATACATTCCAGTCGGGTGACATCATCACAAGGGAGGGGAAAGCCGGTCACCGGCTTTTCATCGTCTACGAAGGCTTCGTTGAAATCACGCGCCAGAGCCGCAAGCCCAACAGCAAACCACAGGCCGTCGTCAACCTCGGTAAAGGTCAAATATTCGGCGAAATGGCCCTTGTTGACCTCGGTCCCCGCTCCGCAACGGTGAGGGCGGTAAGCGCCTCAACCGAACTCTTCATCATTAACCGCGACGCGTTCCTGAACTTGTGTGATCACAATCATCATTTAGGCTATATTGTGATGCGGAATATCGCAGCAGATCTATCCTTCAAACTGCGACACCGCAATCTGGTAGCCCGCTGAGGGTGTGACCATGGCCGACATCTACAAAATCAGCTACGTAGTGCTTGGGAGAGAACACCCTGGTGCCATCCTGAACGCCGACCATCGACCGCAAGTTGGCGAGCGAGTGAAACTGGGAAAAGAGGAATTCGTGGTGGATGAGATCGTTGACCTGATTCCCACCCGAGGGATCTTCCACTATCTTCATGCCACGCTACGATCGATTGAGGCTTGATTCCACGCTTACAGCTGTAACTCCATGAAGTCCTCAGCGAGAATGACCTTGCCGGGGAAGGTTTCACCGGCCTGTGCTTGCATGGAACCAAGCTCAAATTGATCTGTTGGGTAATGAATAAGATAAAGCTCCTTCACCCCCGCCTCGCGCGCAATCGCGCCGGCTTGAGATGCGGACGAATGACCCACAATCGCACCGGCGGCTTCGTGGATAAGGGCATCTGCACCGATTGAAAGACGAACGACATCCGGGCAGGGCTCAGTATCGCAGGAGTAGGCAATCACCTTCTTGGAGTTGCAGCTCTCCATCCTCAGCCCAATGGTGGGAATGACGTGCCGCACCGGGGATGAAAGGATGCGGAAATCCCCTTTTTCCATCACCAGAATGTGCTCCCGTTCGGGGAGGCGGTGGAAGGAGACCGGGAAAAAGTTCGGCCAGTTTTCCCAGTTGTAAAAGCCCATCATGTCCTCGCAGCGCTCAAGGCAGTGATGCAACCCATAGATACGAAGCGGCTTTATCCTCCCCGTCAACCACATGTTCATCAGCAACATGGGAACCCCGCCGACGTGGTCCGGGTGAAAATGTGTCAGGATGAGATCCGTGATCGTGTCCAGCTCGATGCCGGCTCGAGCGAGTTGAATGGTGGGGATCCCGCTGCAATCGATCAAGACCGTCGCGTCCTTGCCGACAACCGCCATATGGGTGTTGTTGTGGTCAGCATCAGGGACACCATCGGCGGTGCCGAGAATGATTAGTTTGGACATGCTTCACCCACCAAAGTAGGCCATCACCACACGCGGTGTGAGGAAGACCTCAAGCGCCGCCGCGCCAATCAGCAGCGGAACGACAAAAGCAAGGACGATGCGCGCCCACCCAGCCAGCGCATGTAGCCAGCCTTCACCCAGGCTTTTTCCGGCCGGGATGCGCAGTGCAGCAGATCCAAGCTGGAGAATGGCCGCGCCCGCAATGATGGCCGCAGGGATCTCAAGCGATCCATGGGGAAGGATAAACGCCATGAGGAACTGCACAATGCTTCCTCCAGCAAGCGCCACATTGCCGGCAAAATAGCCGATGAGAGCAAAGGGAACCATCAGCAGGATGATCCCCAGCACACCAAATGTGAACGCACCGAGCAATGTCGCCAACCCAATAGCCCGCACATTGATATAGAGAATGCGTATCCAACCCGCAGTACCCACTAAGTTGAACGCATCCAGGTACTCGGCCATCTCTCCACCCACCCCATCCCATTGGAATAAGTTGGCGGGCAGCGTGAACGTGTTTGCCGAATCGATCCCCAAGAAAAAACCGATGAGGATCGCAGCGCTCAACATGGCAAGGGGAATCCGCAGCGAGGCCAGCGTCGTGCGAACCACGTCCCGATACCAGCCCACGATCCCGTGTGCCTCACCGCGAAAAGCTTGCCAGAAGGTGCGCCCCGCCCAGCGCAGGTTGAGCACATCAATCTCTCTGCTGAGCAGTTCTTCCCGGTTGAACAAGCGCAGTCCCATGCGCGCCAGCACAACGGCGATGAGCATCAACGCCACCACAATCCACCAGAGGACATGGTAACGCGCCCAGAACATAACCATGCTCTCGATGATGATAAGCTCAGCGATGGGGATCACCACAAACGAAGCCAGCAAATTCGCCGCACGGACGGAGGTGGTCAGCGATGAGATGACCACAGCTCCGCTAACCATCACGAGTGCCTGCACAGTCGTGAGGGTGAATACCTGAATCAGCAATACGGGCGGCGCAGTCCATCCAATGGAGAGATACAATCCGGTCAGGTACACCAGGATGCCAAGGTAGGCAGCCGACAGCGGAGGGGCCATCGACGCCAGCATTTTTCCGAAATAGAGCTGACTATCCTGCAGGGGCGTCGCCAGCAGCGGCTCGAGGGATAAGCGTTCGCGCTCGCCGGCGAAGCTTTCAAGGGCGATGACCAGTGAAATGGAGATGGGGAAAAAGCCCACCACCATGAGCAGGAACGGCACCAATCGGTCGCCGATGATTGGTGCACCGTAGCGCGAAACGAAGTCCAACGCCTGTTGAGCGGTAATATTCATCAAGAGCGGGAAGAAAAGCGTGAGGATGATGATCGGGGTGAGGATGCGCCAATCCCGAATCTGATCGCGTATCTCACGCAGAGCGACCAGGCGGATGCCTCGCGACACTTCCAGCCAGCTCGCGATCATGATGCACCTTCCAGCGGTGATTCAGCCGCGACGACCTGCAGATAGACATCCTCAAGACTTCGCTCGACTTCAGCGAGGGTGATCACGTCAAAGCCATTATCCTGAAGCGAGCGGATGATGCGGGGATTCACTGCGTCGGGATCGGCCGTCTGGTAGCGAAGCCAGTTTTCACCCCTGGCCATGATGACCACATCGTCAGGCAGATTCTCATGGAGCCCATTGAGTTGTTGGGCGAGGTGAACCTCCATGATGGGATCTCCAAGCAGCCTGCGTTTCAATGCTTGCGGTGAACCACGTGCAATGATGCGGCCTTTGCGGATGATGGCGATCTTATCCGCCAAGAGTTCAGCTTCATGCAGGTTATGCGTGCAAACAATAATGGCACGGTTTCCCCGTCGGAGGCCAGCGATGCTCTCACGAACCATATGTGCGCTGGATGGATCCATGGCCGATGTCGGCTCATCCAGGAGCAGCACTTGAGGATCGTGCAGCAGTGCCCGGACAAGCGCCAGTTTCTGCCGCATCCCCTTCGAGTAATGACCCAGACGAAGCGCAGCGGCATCTTGCAGATCGTAACGCTCAAGGAGTGTTCCGATGCGCTCACGCAGCTCTGCATCCGATACGTTGTAGATTCTGCCAAAAAACAGGAGGTAATCTTCCGCTCGCATGCGAGTGTAGAGCCCGTGATGCTCTGTAAGCAAACCAATCCTGGCGCGCACACCCTCTGCATGGCGCACGACATCGTAACCAGCGACGGTCGCACTGCCGCGTGTGGGCGCAAGGATCGAAGAAAGCATCCTGATCGTCGTCGTTTTCCCCGCCCCATTGGGACCGAGCAGCGCCAACACTTCACCGGCCTGCACGGCGAGATTCACACCCTCAACAGCCGTGAGGGCGCGGAATTGTTTCGTTAAGTCGTGAGTTGCGACAAGGGCATCCATCTGAAGGAGGATTATAGCAAGTCAACGCGGCGGCGACAATCATCCATCTTTCCCACACAAAAGAAATGGGCCGGCATGACGCCGGCCCACAAGACTTTCAGTTAACGTGAGCTGTTTCACCGCGCGCCCGGTGGCGAAGGAAGAGGATGACGGCACTCGTTATGGCCACAACCAGCATTGAAAGCTGATTGAAATTCACCCCGAATACAGCCGCATAATCCAGGCGTATGAATTCCAGGAGAAAGCGCCCCACCGGGTACGCAATCAAATAAACCTGGAAGATATCACCCGGTTTAAGACGATCGCCGAAGCGCCGCCATAGCCAGATCATCAGCAGAAGTGCGCCCACATTCCACAGCGATTCGTAGAGAAACAGGGGATGGAAGCGCTCAAATCCAGCATAATCGGGGACACGGAAGGCCGGGTCAATGTAGATGCCCCAAGGAAGATCGGTGGGAGGGCCATACAATTCTTGATTGACAAAGTTTCCCCAGCGTCCGATCGCCTGCGCCAGGGCAGTTGCTGGAGCCCCAGCGTCAAGGAGAGTCACCAGACTCACCTTGCGACGGCGGGAGAAAAGATAAAGACCCAGTATTCCGCCAATGATGCCGCCAGGAATGCCCAGGCCGCCTTTCCAGGTCGAAAGCATCGCGATGGGATTACGCAGGTAGTATTCCGTGGTAATCCCTGAATAACGAGAAGGGGTGAAGATATGCCAGATGCGTGCCCCTACAATGCCCAGCAGGAGTGCCCACATGAGAGCATCCCAGATGATTTCCGGGTCCTCACCATCTTCTTTCAGTTTCCAGCGGGCTACCAGGGCGCCTGCAACTGCGCCACCCATGATGATCAAGCCATAGAACCGGAAATAAAGGGGGCCGATATGAATGCCAAACGCATCGATCGACATCAGCTTGCATCCGTCCTTTCACGTGAAAGACTGCGCACTCGCAGGATCCGCTGCAGGGCTGTGACGTTCGCCAAGATGGCAACGGCCCACAAGCCCAGCCGGGCGTAATTCAAAACGAGGCTCGGAATGAGGACCAGGTACCGCTCTACCCGGGTCAGCAGCCCGACCTTGATGGAAAAACCCAGCGACTCTGCACGGGCGCGTGTGTAGGAAACGAGCACGGACCCGGAGGCCGCTGCGAAAACCACCATGGCAAGCGTGTAATCACCGATGCGCAGGTAATGCAGCAGGAGGCCACCAAAGACGAGCAATTCCGAGTACCGGTCGGAAACCGAATCCACAAAGGCACCAAAATCGGATGGCTCACCGCGCAAGCGAGCCATGGTACCATCCACGGCATCCAGTGGACCCATCACGAGGGCGATCAAACCGCCGACCAGGAAGTTGCCCTGCGCCAGAAAGATAGCGCTCATGAGGCTGCCCAGCACCCCCGTGAAAGTGATGGTATTCGGTGCAATTCCGAGCCGATTAAGGACGACAGCAATCGATTCAAGGATCTTCTTAAACCGAGCTCGAAGCATGTCTGTAAACGTCTCCGGCGGCACCGTTACCTGTCCTTCTGGCTGCATTCAATCCTCCAATCAATGGCATGCTAACCGCTCAGCGGGTCAGCGTCAAGCAGGATCCCCTTCGCCCTCTTCATCCGTTGCAGGTGCGAAGGGATCCTCATCCGGTCCAATGAGCACCTCGCGGGTCTTTCCCCCACTCTGTGGCCGACCTATGACTCCCAGTTCCTCCAATTCATCCATAAGGCGTGCCGCGCGCGGGTAACCCACCTTTAAGCGGCGCTGCAGCATGGAGGCGCTGGCTTCCTGTTCCTGCCGCACAAGCCGCACCGCCTTCTCGAGAATCTCATCGCGGTCCCCGATCACAGCCTGGCGCGTCAGCATCTTTTCCCATGGAGGGGTCTCATCTCCCCGCTTGCCCTCCGCTTCCGTCCAGAATCCAATCACCTTTTCGACTTCATCATCATCCACGTACACTCCCTGCAAGCGCAGCGGTGTGCCCGCCTCTGGAGAAAGATAGAGCATATCACCGCGTCCCAGCAGGGTTTCCGCACCGGGCGCATCGAGGATGACGCGCGAGTCAACACCGGAAGCCACCGCAAATGAGATGCGTGCGGGAAAGTTCGCTTTGATCAGTCCTGTGAGGATGTCTGTGCTTGGGCGTTGTGTTGCAACAACCAGATGGATGCCGACAGCGCGCGCCATCTGTGCCAGCCGGACGAGGGTATGCTCCGTTTGATCCGGGGCCATCATCATTAGATCCGCCAACTCATCGATCATCACCACCACCCGCGGCAACGCATCCAGCGCAGCGTTGCGACGGGCGCGCTGATTGTACATCTCCAGATCGCGTGCCTTGGCTTCTTCAAGCAAGCGGTAACGCCGGTCCATTTCCACTGTACACCACCGCAAGACACCCACGATGCGCTCCAGGTCTGTTTCCACTTTACCGAAGAGATGGGGCAAGCCATTGAAACGAATCAATTCAACCATCTTCGGATCAATCATGACCATGCGCAGCTGGTCGGGGGTGTTGCTCATCGCCAGGCAAGTGGCGATTGCAGCGATACACACCGACTTCCCGGACCCTGTCGTGCCCGCAATTAATAAATGCGGCATCGACGCCAGATCGGCTGCAACCGCGTTTCCAGCGACATCTCGGCCCAGTGCCAGCGCAAGATGGGATCCCTGCTGCGCAAAAACCTTGGCTTCCAGCAGCGGTTGCATACGCACAAGTGCTGCCGTGCGGTTGGGAACTTCAATACCGACATAGGCTTGTCCCGGGACAGGTGCCTCGATGCGCAAACGGGGAGCTGAGAGTGCAAGGGCGAGATCGTTCGCCAATGCTGAAATCTGGGAGACGCGCACTTTCACTCGCCGCTCCTCCCCATCCTCCGCACCGCCATGGGAGACATATCCCGGTTCGACAGCATACTGCGTAATGGCAGGACCCGTGCGGAAGTCCACCACTCGTGCGGGTAGCCCGAAGTCAGCCAGGGTTTTCTCGATCATGCCCGCAGTGGTGTTGATTTCGCGTGACGTCACACGCGTTGAGGTATCCGCCTCAAGCAAGGAAAGCGGTGGAAGTTCCTCGCCTCGCTGAATAGGCCTGGCTGTTCGCTCTGTTGGCCGGTCGGGAACCTCGAAATTCTTCCGGTACGCCCGGGGAATCGGGGCCCGCTTCGTCGCAGTACTTGTCCGTTTCTCATCAACCGCCCCAGAAGTACGCAGCGGCGATTGCTCAATCATTGGCGCACGGCGCCACTTGAGGGCCCGCCCGATAGTGCTTCGCAAGGCAACGAACCCTGAGCCAAGCACCACAGCGATAAGGAAAAGGGTGCGACCGGCACCGCCCATCACATCCGCAAGGATGGTGGCAATCCCCCATCCCACCAACCCGCCGCCGTAACCCACTTCAGCGCGGGGAAGGGACATGCCATCAATTACCGACAGCAAGCCCAGCCAGCCGACCACGGCGATCTCAACCATGAGTACCTGCCGCCAATCAATATGCACCGATTCATGAACCCGACGGCGGTAGAGCTGAACACCGACCCAGGCAATGGAAATCGGAATGAGCAATGCCCCCCATCCCAGCCAGCGCCAAAGCGCCTCGGCCCATGGATCAATCAGGTCCCCATGCGTGAATCCAAGCAGCCCGAGGGTCGTAATGACAGCAAAGGCAAACACCACAACCATAAGCACATCACTGAACTGATCAAGGAGATTCAGGAAAGCGGACCAATCCAGTTGATAGGGGTTGTTCGATGACTGCTTGGGTTTTGCTGGTTTTTTTCCTGCCATCGCCAATCCTGTAGCTTTATAAAGAATGCCGGGCGCGGTAATCCCACCCGGCATCATTCCAGATCATCGACGCGCCCCGCCCCTAGAATGTTTCGGTATGTTCGGGGTACGCTGGAGATGTCATTTCTTCATCATGCTGTGGTACATGCCGTAAACTCAGTCCGAGCCGGCGTTCACCTGGATCGATATTGATGATGCGCACACGTACATCTTCGCCTTCATCAACCACATTGCGCGGGTGCATGAGGTTGCCATCACCCAGCTCAGAGATGTGGATGAGACCTTCCAAGCCTTCTTCCACGCCGACAAATGCCCCAAACTTGACGACATTCGTCACAACACCTTCGACGATTTCACCCACATTATAATGCTCAGATACCGTCTCCCACGGATCGGGGAGCAGTTCCTTGAGGCTGAGTGCTACACGGCATTTCTCCCGATCGACGGAGAGCACCTGCACTTCCAGTTCTTCGCCACAACTGACGACATCCATCGGGTGACGCACGCGACCCCAGGAGAGCTCCGAGACGTGAATAAGCCCTTCGACACCACCAAGATCGACAAAGACGCCAAAGCGTGTAATATTGGTCACCATACCACGCACTCGCTGCCCCGCTTGAAGTTCGTTGAGCAGTTCGGTGCGCTTGCCTGGTCCAGCAAGGGCAGCTCGCTCAGAAAACACCAAGCGACCCCGCTCCGGATCAAACTCAATCACCTTTAATGCCATACGCTCGCCGACATATGTCGCCAAATGTTCATAACGCTCGACGTCATCGTTGGTTGATTTGTAATCTACAAGATGCGATACAGGAATGAATCCCCGCAGGTCACGCGCTTCAACCAGCAGCCCCCCCCGGTTGTACCCAATGACAGGAAGCTCTACGGTTTGATCACAGTCATACAGGTCACGAGCCCATGACCAGTCTTCAGGTTTTCCTTGGTTACAGTGTGCGTGGGATGGTGTCGTCTTTTGCGTGGGTTCAATCTCGCTACTGCCTTCGCTTTCGCCCTTGAGCACCGCCGACCACCAAGATTCATCGGGGGGTGGCGGTATTCGTCCGCCATCCTGGTTCGAACCATCATCCATAAACATAGTAAACCCCAACCCCTTCTTCACCTTACGAATACGGCACCCGCTGCCCCCACCACGATTCTAGGATACTCTAATCTACATAAAGTGCAAGTTGATGGTTCTTCTCAGAGGTCCTTCCGGTCGTTGACCACCTGCCGTTCCATCTCCGCGATGGCCTGTGCAACCGCTTCAATCGCCACACGTTGCTTGCGGTATAAATCTGCTTCCGACATGGCCAACCGCATCGCGACTTCACGTACCTTCATCCCTTGCAGAAACTTCATTTCAAGGATGTTGTACAACATCCATTCCGGGGTAAGCTTTCGATCGCCGTCCGGGCGGGTGCGTTCGATGGCTCTGCGCAGGATTGCACGGAGAGCGTTTACTCGCGAGCTGTTCTCCCCATTTTCCTCCTCCCGGACCACACGCAATTCCAGAAGGGGTGATTCACTCAATCGCGGTCCACCCCAGTAGTGGCCCAACGCATCCCTGACGAGCGAGACAAAGTCCTCTTCAGAGCTGAGCGATTCCATACTGCGGGAAAGGGCATCCGCATCAGCATAGCTGGCCGAGGCACGGATGCGCTGGATAACGTCGACCCTGGGCATAAGCCGATCAACCGAGTCGAAAACCTCACGTTGAAGCAAGCGGTCAGCAAGCGCAATGGAGGCGCGTTGCATCAACATGCTTAGACGATCATCTTCCTCTTCCGTGAAGTCCGGTAGTTCACTGCGTGCTGCCAGGCCGATAATACCGACCACGTTTTCATCCTCACTCATCCGGAGGGGAATGAGCCAGTAGATATCCCATTCAAAAATGGGTCCAAGATGTTCAAACGTCTTGAGATTGTTGGTGATGAGCAATGGCGGGAGTTCACGCCGGTCGCGCAGTGGGTCATCGGTGCCCACCGCAACCTCCAACTCGAGGCCGTTTTCTCCGACAATGGCGAGAAACCCACTGCGGGCGCTGATGATGTCACAGGCAGCATTGAGGATGGCTTCAAAAAACTGCCGCAGGTCTCCCGAGGTGAGCAGTCGCTCTTCCAGGAGTTGAAGCCGAAGAATGTCCTCCCGATCACGTCCAAGGAACAACCAGCGCTCTAGAGGAGGACGAATCAGCGTGATGACATATTGGAGCAGGAGGAGAAACGCCACCATGCTGAAGGAAACCACATAATTGCCTTCGATCCCGAGCAAGTCCTCAACTCTGTCCACAATGATGAGCACGGCTAGCACGGTCGACGCGACCACCGGCCCCCGCAGAATCCACTGGAACAACCTGCTCTTGACAACCCGGTCCGGCGCTGCCGAGCCGAAGTACGCCACAGCGTAGGACATCTGCACCATCTGGATTGACGCAATGGCGTTGATGATGACCACAATCGACCAGAACAGGATGGATTCTTCCGACACCACTGGGCCGGCAGGCATTAAGAAGGGGAATGAGCCGAAGATGGGACCCAGGGAGCCAATCATCAAATATACGATCCGGCGCCGGCTGGAGCTCGTAAGGCTGCGCCGATAGGCTCGCATGAAATTCAACCCGGCAAAGGTCACATCAAAGAGGTAGAAGAGGGTGAATACCCAGAATAGCGGACCCGGGGACAAATAGGCTGCGTTCGTTGTCAGAACAGGATCGATCGCAACAAGATCAGTGAAAGCGACCAGCATGAGCGTGATGCCGCCGAGGGCATAGCTCAAGCCGACCGCGAAACGTCGACGACCGCGTGAGGGGCGGCCCGTTGCTTCCAGAATCGTATCCGACAGATGGAGAAACGCCGCCGGCACGAAGCTGATCCCCACCCATTGCAGCTTCAGCATCACCACGACTTCGCCTGCACCATACGAAGTGCTCACGAGCACATCGCCGAAATAGACCATCGTCACACAGCTGAAGAGCAAAGCGAGTGCGCGCGCCACACGGGACTTCAGGTTGAACGTGAGGCCATACAGCAGGAGTGAAAACGCCGTGATGGTATTCCCGGCGTTGAGAATCTGATTGAGAGACGTCAGGAAGCTGAGCATGGCTAATGGGTCATCCCGAATTCAAGCCGCGGCAGAAGAACAGCGCAATGTCCTGATCGGGATAATGATGATCACTGTAGCCAGAAAAAGCGAATCCAAGCTTGCGGGCAAGACCAATGGCAGGGAAATTCTTGCTCTGCATTTCCAGAAACACACGCGAATACCCGCGCTCCTGTGCCCATCCCAGCCCCTCCTTGATCAGCGCGGAGCCGATTCCCATCCGCCTGCGCCTCAGGTCAACGGCGACATCGGAGATCCATACGGATAATTCAGCAGGTCCCGGCACGAATGCAAGATAGCCCAGAGGCGTCTGTTCTTCCTCAGCGATGAGGATCTGCAGTTTTTCCGTCCAATGATCCACCAGCCATTCCGGATGGCGGGGGTAGCCCACCCGCATCGGGCGCGGCAGCCTCACCTCACGAAAGGAAATGCCCACTTCTGCGCTTGCGTCCTGAACCACCATCTGCCAGACATGGCTTGTGCTGTAGCCGTGGTCCATACCCGCCAACACGTGGATATCACTGGAAATGGCAGGGCGAATGGTTATGGTGTCATGCATCGTCAACCCTCAAGGAAGTACACTCACACGGATTTCACAGGGAAGCGGAGCGTTGCCCATGGTGTCCGTGACCACGAGGCGCAACGCGTAATCCGCCGGCGTGACCAGGGATGTATCCCATGTGCCCAACAGTTCTTCTTCATCGCAGAATGTTTCACACACCCGCTGCGTACCCGCCATAATAGCCCGCCAGGTTCCATCACTGGTGATGCTCCGGAACTCGAGTGTATAAAACGCAAAATTATCAATGTCCGCTGTGCCAAGGATCTCCACGATCCCGCGAATCCGCTCCTCATTCGCAGGGGATGAAATCGTCGCATCCGGATTCTGACAACCCAGCGCGCTGACCTCGCCCGTCGGCAGCGGTGTTGCGGTGGCGAATTCCCCGGCCTCGTCGGTGAGCACCTCCGGGTTGGCCAACAGATTTACCGTGGGGATGGGCACAGGTTCTTCACCCACAGGAAGTGCGGGAGCAACAATGCCGGTCAGGATGAATACAATCCCCAACCCCACGACGGAAATCCCTGCCATGACGCCAGCGCGGATGAGCTGATTGTTCGCCTGCTGGCGTTCCAGGCTGAAGCGAGCGCGGCGCAGCGCGAGATAGCTGCGCCCCACTGCACGCAAGTAGAAAAAGCCCATCCCCCCCAGCAGGATGTATGCCCATACTTGCTGTCTCTCCAGAAACAGCACCAGCTCTGTCATGCTAGCACCAGGGTTATAACCGGCGTAGGACCCCCCGGATCAACGCCGTCAGGCGGGGCACAATCACCTCGCCTGCCTCAAGAACCTCTTCGTGTGTCGTGATGGTTTCACCATCGAGATTGGCTTTGTTGCTGATCCCGGACACACCCATACATCGCATCCCGCCGTGCCGGGCCACATTCACTTCAGGGACCGTCGACATGCCAACGGCATCGACACCGATGCCGCGCAGGAAGCGCAGGTCGGCAGGTGTTTCGAAAGATGGCCCCGCCAGACAAATATACACACCTTCGTTCAGGGGAATATCTTCTTCCACTGCGACCTCGCGTGCCAACCGCATGAGCTCACGATCATAGGCACGGCTCATATCGGGGAAACGCGGGCCAAACTCATCAAGGTTCGGACCGCGCAGCGGTGTGAGGCCTGCCATGCCAAGCAGGTTGATGTGGTCTGTAAGGAGCATGAGTTCGCCCGGCTTGAAATCGGGCGCGACGGCACCAGCCGCGTTGGTCACGATAAAGATCTCCACACCCAGGCGCTGCATCACGCGAATAGGCAGTCCAATTTCATGAATGCTGTGGCCCTCGTAATAATGCGCCCTGCCCTGCATCACCATCACCGGCTGCCCTTCAAGCGTGCCAAAAACCAGCCTGCCGGCGTGCCCCTGCACCGTCGATTTCGGCCAGCCCGGCACGTCCTGTGAAGGGATGATAACCGCGTCTTCCACCGAATCTGCAAGCGGTCCCAGCCCGGAGCCGAGGATCATACCAATGCGTGGTTCGATCTGTATCTTCGCCGAAATGGCCTTCGCTGCCTTGTCGATGATACCCATGGTTAAGGTGTCCATCCTTACCCTGCCTTTCCTTGATCAACCTGCTGATGATAGATGCGGAGTCCATGCGAACTGGACAAACTCATGCGCTCCTTCACTTCCCGATAGGACAAGCCTCGCCTTAATAACCTGCGGGCATAGGTGTGGCGGAGCAACGTCGGTGTTACATGTCGCTTTACTCCTGCACGTCGTGCACTACCGCCGACAATGCGCCATATCCCCTGACGGGTCATGCGTGTGCCGCGCTGGTTCAGGAATAACGCTGCTGCAGCCGGGTTCTTGGCCAGATGCGGACGACTGTGCTGCATATACGCCTGGAGTGGTGCAAAAGCATTTCCAAGCTCAAGCCCGCCTTGTGACGTCCACAAGATCGCTCGCTCCCAGTCCATGTCGTCCACATCCAGCGCACTCACCTCAGCGGGCTTGATCCCGGTCTCGAGAAGCACCGACAAAATGGCATGGTTGCGCACATCGCGCGGCTCAGCACCTGAGGGTTTCAGCAAGATCCGAACCTCTTCCTCACTGAGAATGTCAGGCGGCTCAGCCTTCAAGGGCGCCGAGACGAGTCGTTCAAGGATGGCATCTGCTGCAAATCCAGCTTCATGTGCTGCATATTGGGCGAACGAACGCACCGCAGCCACCTTCCGATTTCTCGTCGTCGCCCGATACCCCTGGCGACCCAGCCAGCGTACATATCCCTGGACCTGTCCAGGCTCAAGCGTGGCCAGATCCAGGACACTTCCGCTCCATCCTGTCACTTCTTCAAATTGGTAAAGATCTCTGCGATAAGCGGCGATGGTGTGCTCGCTGTAGCCGAGGTTTTCCTCCAATTCCCTCAGGAATTGATGGATTCCTGCACCCATCGCTCCTCCATCCTGACTGTTTACAGGCTGCACGCATTATACCATCGCGGGCCTCTTCGCCCGAACGCGGCAAGCCAGCTACTGCCAGCTGCTTTGCGCTTCTATTTCAGCCAGTTCTTCTTTGTTTAACCGTAGCCCGGCTGCACCCAGGTTGTCCTCTAACTGCTTCAGGTTGCGAGGCCCGATGATCGGGCTTGTCACCGAAGGGCGTGTCAGCAACCAGCCAAGCGCCATCTGGCTGATGGACTTTCCACGCGCGGCTCCCAGCAGCTGCAGCGTCTCATGCAAATTCCAGTTACGGTCGTCTTGCATGTAATTCTGGATGCGACCGCTTCTTTCGCCGCGTGAGTCTGCTGGAGGCTCCGATCCTTTGGAATATTTCGACGTCAGGAATCCGCCGGCAAGCGGGCTGTATGGGATCACACCGATCCCATAACGCTCACACACTCGCTCCAATTCACGCTCATATTCCTCACGATGTACAAGATTGTAGTGCGGCTGCAGGCAGACAAAACGCCCCAGCTTCTCCCGATCAGAGGTCCAGAGGGCCTCGATTAGCTGCCAAGCACGATAGTTCGAGCAACCGATATAGCGCACCATGCCGCCTCTCAAAAGAGCGTCAAAGGCTTCCAACGTTTCATCGATCGGCGTGTCATCGTCCGGCCAATGAGCCTGGTACAGGTCAATCACCTCTACGCCCAACCTTTTCAAAGAAGCCGCTGCCGAGTTCAGGATGTGGACCCGGGAAAGGCCCTGGTCATTCGGCCCTTCACCCATCGCTCCTCGCACCTTCGTAGCAATCACAACCTCATCCCGAGGGATGCCCTTTTTCGTGATCCACTTCCCGATGATGCGTTCAGAGACACCACCAGGGTTTCCTTCCACCCAGGAAGAATAGATGTCCGCCGTGTCGATGAAGTTGATCCCTGCTTCAAAGGCGGTGGAAAGCACCTCAAAGGACATCTCTTCATCCGCCGTCCACCCAAACTGCATGGAGCCCATGCACAATTCGGAAACCTTTAATCCCGTCCTTCCCAACCTTCGATACTCCATACCTCACCTCCACAAGGACGACCGGCCGAGACGGAACCGACGCGGTAATGCTACCATTTTCACTATAGAACACAAACTCCCCCTGCCTGCATCCGGATCGCTCCGGGATGAACCAGGGGGAGTGTTCTGGTGATAGGATACCTCGGTACTGCTCAGCCTTCCGTCCAGTAGGCGATACCAACGGTGCCAGGTCCTGTATGGGCGCCGACCACCGGGCTCACAGGTCCAATCACGACTTCTGCGAAGTTGAATCGAGATTGGAGCTGCTCCAGGAGCATCTTCGCCTCTTCTTCCGCATCTGCGTGGAGCGCGGCGATGTGAATCCCCTGCCGTCCCTCAAGCTCATTCTCAATGATCTCAAGCAGACGGGATTGCGCCTTCGCCTTGGTGCGGATTTTCTCATACGATGTGACCTGTCCATCTTCCAGCGTGAGGAGTGGCTTCATTTTCAGGGCCGTGCCAAACAAATGAGCTGCCCCGCCGATACGCCCGCCGCGGTGCAGATAATCAAGCGTGTCCACCACAAAGTACACATTGGAATAGGCGACAGCCTTTCGTGCCTGCTCCACAACCTGCTGGTATGTATGCCCGTTGCGAGAAGCCCGCGCCGCTGCAAGCACCTGGAATCCGAGCGACATGGCCGTCGTTCGGGAATCCACCAGCTCAATCTGCGCGTCAGGCAGCATCGCCTTCGCCTGCGTTGCGGAGCTGATGGTGCCGGAGAGCTTTTCCGAGAGAAGGATGGCCAGGACAGGAATATCCTGGCTGGCAAATTCCTCAAAAACCTCCTGGAAGGCAGCGATCGTCACCTGTGAGGTGGTGGGGCTCTCCTCAGAGGAGGAAAGCCGCGTATAAAACTCCTCCACAGAGATATCCACGCCATCCAGCAAGTTTTCCTCTCCCCAGATAAGGATCTGAGGGAGCACCCTGATGTCATATTCTTCCCGCAAATCCTCCGGGATCGTTGCTGTGCTGTCCGTAACAATTCCCATTCTTGCCATTGCACACCTGCTTCCCGTTGTCACAGCCTGTTTCCCCAGCTATAACACGGCTGATGGCAGGAGGTTGCGGCCCTTTCTATCGATTGCGATCCAGCCATGCAAACAGCTGCTTCTTGCTCCAGGCGTTCACCACAGCGTTGCGAGGCACCCATCCACGCCGGGCAACGCTGATTCCAAAGGGCAGATTTGCGAACCCGGATACATGATGGGAGTCAGAATTGATGGCCAACAAACAGCCCACCTCCACAGCACGGCGAGCGTAGGCATCATTCAGATCCAAGCGCTCGGGGTGAGCGTTTATTTCAAGGGCAACACGCCGTTCCTCCGCCGCCGCCAGCACCTTCTCCATGTCCAGCGCAACACCTTCCCGACGGCCCAGCAAGCGGCCGGTGGGGTGTCCAATAATGTCCACATACGGATTTTGTATGGCGTTCAACAAACGGGAGGTCACCATGGCCGGTTCCTGCCTGAAACCGCTGTGCAACGATGCCACGACGATGTCCATCTCCTCAAGCAGGTCATCCGGAAAATCCAGACGCCCGTCCGCCAGGATTTCCACCTCCGCGCCATGCAGCAGGCGAGGGGAATCGCCAAGTTTGTCCTGGATCCGCTCGATCTCCTCATGCTGACGCTGCCACTCATCAGGCATAAGCCCCCCGGCGACGACGAGCGATTGTGAATGATCGGTGATCGCCAGTACCTGCAGGCCCGCCTCCTTCGCTGCGCGTGCCATCTCTTCAATCGAATTCGCACCATCACTCCAGGAGGTATGGGTGTGAAGATCGGCGTGCAGATCCCCATCCTCGAGTAAAGGCGGAACGTCACCATCCAATTCCCCCCGGTCTTCCCGAAGTTCTGGCGGAATCCAGGGCAGTCCGAGACGCTCATAGACCTGCTTCTCCTCGCTGCAGGGAATCAGCGCTCCATCCCGTGTTTTAAAGCCTCGCTCCGAGAGTGAAAGCGCCTGACGCTGGGCGCGCTCCCGCAAACGGACATTATGTGCCTGCGATCCGGTCGCATATTGCAGCACCGAACCGAATGACTCTGGCGGATACGCCCAAAGTTGTGCCCGAACGCCATTCGAGAGGATAACGCTTGCCTTGCTTCCACCGGCGGCAAGCACTTTCAAAACCAATGAAGAGTTCACGAAAGCATCCAGTACGCCTTCCGGTTCTATTGCGGCAACGACAACATCCAGATCGCCAATGGTCTCCCGCCGGCGACGCAGGCTGCCCGCAATCTCCGCCTGTTCCACGCCGGGAATCCCCCGCACCACCTGGAGCATCTCATTCGCAGCAGCCTCCGCTGCACTGAGGAGCAAGCGGCCTGATTGCATTCGCCGATACTCCTCGAGACTTACCAGCAGTGCGGATTCGGTGCGTGCTCCCATGCCCGAGAGTGTCTGAACGCGTCCTTCCCGGGCAGCTTTCTCCAGTTCCTCCAGCGAGGTGACACCAAGCTCCTTCCAGTAGCGGGCAGCCGATTTTGGACCCACACCTCGCAACGTCAATACCTGGAGCAAACCTTCGGGCACATCTTCAACGAGGTTGTTGTAGAACTCGAGCTGCCCCGTATCCAACAGTTCTTCGATCTTGGCGGCGAGTGCTTTGCCGACTCCGGGGATGGTCCTCAACCCCTCATCCTGCCGCACATCCTCCAGATCCCTTCCAAGTGCCCGGATCGACTCCGCCGCCCGACGATAGGAAAGCGTCTTGTAAACGACCTCACCTTTGATTTCCAGCAGGTCCGCAATTGCTTCAAACAGGTTGGCAATCTGTTCGTTTTTCATGACAATTCACCGTCCCGATCTCGAGGCCTCTCCCACCAAAGCTTCTTTCATGCCTATTATAAAAGAAGCCGCTCTCCATCGGCAGGAAAAGGTTTGCGGCTCACGCCTGCGTATGCTATGCTGAATTTAATTGAGGAGGCGGCAGAACGGTTCATGATGGCTGAGAGAGAGCAGCGCCATCCCATCATTGTGTACGTGATTGAACGCCATCCCCTGGACCTTCCCGAAACGGGCCCGTTGTTCCAATGGTTGCAGCTGGATCGCAACCTGCAGCAGGTGCTGGAAGGTCTCCTGGGACCCTTCGATCCGGATCAAATGACCATCCTGGTAGATAAAGAACCAGGCGGCGAAGCATGGGAGCAATTGATGGACGGTCTTCTTGCCGAGAAAATCGACAAGGTTGTTACCCATCTTGCGCCCCTTCGCTCAGCCCAGCGCCAGCAGTTGATCGGTACATGTGCGGAAATGGGCGCACAGCTCATCACACCCAGCGATGCTGGGCGTAACCGGCACTGAGCGAATACAAAACCATCGACTCCCTATCCCCATCTGGAGAACACCCTTCATGTACGAATACAGCGGCAATCTTCATTGCCATTCACAGTACTCGGATGGGATGGGCTCCCACAACGCCATCGCCCGCGCCGCGCTCAAAGCCGATCTCGACTTCGTGATTGTGACCGACCATAACGTCTATGTGGACGGTATGGACGGGTACCGTTTCCTTGGAGACAGACGCATCCTCCTCCTCACAGGCGAGGAAATCCACGACCAGGGGCGCATTCCTCAGAAGAACCACATGCTCGTCTTCGAAGCCCGGAAGGAGCTGGCCACGCTTGCCGGTGAACCTCAACGCCTGATTGACGCAGCCGCCGATGCAGGCGCACTCACGTTTCTTGCCCACCCCATCGATCCGCCAGCGCCATCGGCAGATGAGCCCGACCTTTCCTGGGTGAGCTGGGATATCACCGACTACACCGGCATCGAGGTATGGAACTACCTTTCCGGTTTCAAAGCCATTATCCCGACCACCTTCAAGAAATACCTGTTCGCCCTGTTTCCTCATCTCGGTGTGCTCGGTCCGCTGCCCGAATCCCTTGCGCTCTGGGACCGGCTTACCGCAGGCGGCCGCAAAGTTGTGGGAATTGGAAATGCCGATGCGCACGAATTGCCGGCGCACCTTGGTCCCTTCCCCATTACCCTGTTTAAGTACGAAGATGTCTTCCGGGCCGTCAACACGCACATCCTCTCCGAAGAGCCGTTCAACGGCAGCCTGGAGCATGATCGGGATGTCCTCTTCAAGAGCCTGCGCAGCGGTCACGCGTTTATTGGCTATGACCGGCCTGCGCCCACCCGCGGCTTCCGTTTTTCAGCCGCCGGCGAGACGCAAGCGGGCATCATGGGTGACAGTCTCATGCTGGGGGATGGCATCACGCTCCAGATAAAACTGCCGCGCCCGGCCGACATTCGGCTCCTCCGGAATGGATCGCTGGAGAGCGCCTGGGAGCAAAGCGAAGCCGCTCATCTCACCGTCCGTGAACCTGGCGTCTATCGCTGTGAAGCTTTCATTCCATTTCTTGGTGCGAGCCGAACCTGGATCCTCAGCAATCCCATTTACATCACCGCCTGACGTCGAACGGTGCGGGGATGGATACGGCAGGATGTGATACAATCCTAGCCCAAATGTTCGAATTTTCACGGAGGCAGCATGCGCTCCTTTGAACTCCATGCCCCCTACAAACCAACTGGCGACCAGCCCCAGGCGATCAAAGAGCTTGTTCATGGTCTCGAACAGGGCTACCACCACCAGGTTCTTCTCGGCGCCACGGGAACTGGCAAGACCTACACGATTGCCAACGTCGTCCAGCAGGTCCAGCGCCCCACCCTTGTTATCGCGCACAACAAGACCCTCGCAGCGCAGCTCTACGCCGAGTTCAAAGCCTTCTTCCCTGAGAATGCCGTCGAATATTTCGTCTCCTATTACGACTACTACCAACCGGAAGCGTACGTACCCCGCCATGACCTTTACATTGAAAAAGAGACGGATATCAACGAGGAAATCGAACGTCTGCGCCTCTCCGCCACCACCTCGCTGCTTTCCCGGCGAGACGTGCTCATCGTCGCCTCGGTTTCCTGCATCTACGGCCTCGGCAACCCACAAGCGTATGGGCGCGTGGTCATCGAACTCGAGCAGGGTCAGCTCGTTCGGAGGCAGAGCCTTCTGCGGCAGCTCGTCGAATCTCATTATGAACGCAATGACATTGAGCTGAAACCGGGCGTGTTCCGCGTGCGCGGGGATACCCTGGAGGTCCTTCCGGCGTACGACGAAATCGGTATTCGCATCAGCTTGTTCGGTGATGAGATTGAGAACATCGCCACCTTCAACCGGGTCACGGGGGAGATCATCAACCAGCCAGCTGCTGTCAGCATTTATCCAGCCAAGCACTTCATCACAGAAGAGGAGAAGCTGAAAGCGGCGATCGTGGACATTGAAGCCGAATTGGAAGAGCAGGTCCAGCGCTACAAGAGCAAGGAGATGTTCCTTGAAGCGCAGCGCATCGAACAGCGCACACGCTATGACCTGGAAATGCTGCGTGAAGTCGGCTACTGCTCAGGTATCGAGAACTACTCTCGCCATCTCGACCAGCGCTCAGCCGGCTCTCCTCCCTGGACGCTCATCGATTACTTCCCGCCCGATTTCCTTCTCATCCTCGACGAAAGCCACATGAGCGTTCCCCAGGTGCGCGGCATGTACGCTGGCGACCGCTCTCGCAAACAGACACTGGTGGACTATGGCTTCCGTCTGCCCTCCGCGCTGGACAACCGCCCGTTATCCTTCGACGAATTCGAATCCCGCACCAGCCAGGTTATCTACACCACCGCAACCCCAGCCCCGTATGAATTGGAGAAAGCCTCACAGGTGGTCGAACAGATTATCCGCCCCACCGGTTTGCTGGATCCCGAAGTCGAGGTGCGCCCCATCCAGGGGCAGATCGATGACCTCGTGCTGGAAATCCAGGCGCGCACCGCAGGAGGACAGCGCGTGCTCGTCACCACACTCACCAAGCGTATGGCGGAGGACCTTGCGGACTACCTCGCCGACCTCGACATGAAGGTGCACTACCTCCATTCTGAAATTGACACGATCGAACGCGTGGGAATCCTGCGCGACCTGCGGCTGGGTGTCTTCGATGTTGTGGTGGGCATCAACCTTCTTCGCGAGGGTCTCGACCTGCCGGAAGTATCGCTGGTGGCCATTCTCGACGCCGATAAGGAGGGCTTCCTGCGCTCGAGCACGGCGCTTGTGCAGACTATTGGACGTGCTGCCCGGCATGTCGAGGGCAAAGTCATTATGTACGCCGACACCATGACGGATTCGATGAAATTCGCCATTGACGAAACGAACCGGCGGCGCGAAAAGCAGCTGCGCTACAATCAGGAACACGGCATCGAACCGATGAGCATCATCAAGGAAATCCGCGACCTGACCGACCAGGTCGCCGCGCAGTCAATCGCCGAGCCCGATGTGCCCTACCATGCCGTCTCGCCGGCCAAGATGCCGCGCGAAGAACTGGTGCGCCTCATCGAGAACCTCGAACTGCAGATGAAAGCCGCTGCGGAAAACCTCGAATTTGAAAAAGCCGCCGCCCTGCGTGATCAGGTCTTCGATTTGAAATCCACCCTCGCAGACAAGGACAACCTGCCTCCATGGATGCGGGCGCGCGCACTGGCCGGCTGAACCCGTTGATCAACGCATAGCTTGGTTTTTTGCCGTTCAGCACGACCTGAAGTACACTACGTGCTGAGGTTGCCTGCTGATGGAGATGGTGCATGCCCGCTCGCTGCCCCACATGTAAGAAAAGCAACCAGCTTACAACGCTGAAAGCGCTGTTCGCAGACAAGGCCTTGCTGTCCCGGCTTCCGGAGGAACGCCAAAGGCAGCTCTCACTTCCACCGATTCCCGACCCTGTCAACCCACGCCCCATGACGATTGTGATGGGCATTGTCTTGGTCATCACCTTCCTGCTCGGCCTGATAGCCCTTGGCATCTCCTACCGCCGGCTGGGGGCGGGTTCTGGCGCTGTAAATGGCTTCTGCCTGAGCGCGTTCCTTCTCCTCGGTCCCCTCTTCTATTGGCCACAGCTTCGCGATCGCCTCCAGGCCAGAGCGCTCGAGAACGAACAGGAACTCTTGAGATGGGAGAAGCTACGGGAGCGCTGGTGCCAGTTGCTGTACTGCCTGCGTGATGACATCGTTTTCGACCCTTCCGATGGAACGATCCTGAGCCCGGAAACCCTGATTGACGTCCTCCAGCAAGACCTGCAGGCGGACTAACACCTTCCTGCACCCCAGCCCTCGATTTCACCTTTCTTTCAGATTGGCTGCTCATAAAAAAAACGTACAATCAAGGGACCGCGAACGGTATAGGAGTCGTTGCATGACCAAAAAATCACTCGGTTACGTTAAACTGGAATGGACTTGCCCGAACTGCCAGACGCGCAATCCGGGTCCAAATGCTTTTTGCAATGGGTGCGGAGCACCCCAGCCGGAAAACGTGACCTTTGAGCAGCCGCCCGAAGAGTCGTTCATCACAGACAAAGCTGAACTGGCGCGCGCCAAGGCGGGGCCAGATAAACACTGTCCCTACTGCGGCGCTCGCAACCGGGGCGATGCGGCCTTCTGTGGTGGCTGCGGCGGCGATCTGAAAGACGCGGAAAAACGGGCCAGTGGTCAAGTCCTCGGCGCGCACAGGGACAAACCCGCCCCGCCTATCACGTGCCCCAATTGTGGACAGGATAATCCTCCTGATGCAAAAACCTGTGCTTCCTGCGGGGCAAGCCTCACGCTGGAGAAACCGGCCAGCCCAAAACGCTCCCCCCGAAAAATCGGAGGGTTGGCTGCCATTCTTCTTATCATTGCCTGCCTGGCAACTGTCCTCGGTTTCATGTTCCTCGGAGGCCGGCGCGACACACTGGAAGGTAGCGTCTCGCAAGTGTATTGGGAACGAAGCATCCCCATCGAGATGCGCACCCTCACAAGCGCGAGCGCGTTCCTGGAAGACATTCCACCCGGAGCGGACATCGGCAACTGCACCCTTGAGGTCCACCACACCCAGGACAGTCCCGCCGCGAACAGCCAGGAGGTCTGCGGGACACCCTACACGGTCGATACCGGCAGCGGCTATGGTGAAGTCGTGCAGGACTGCATATATGAGGTATATCAAGACTATTGTGACTATCAGGCCTACGCCTGGACCGTCGTGGATGTCGTCACGGACTCCGGTTACGACCTATCGCCCAGTTGGCCCCTTGTCCAGGCAGGAGGCGAACGGCGCCAGGGTGAACGCGAGGAGACCTTCCGCGTGACCTTCTCCACACCGGACGGCTCCCTGGACTATTCGCCTCCGTCGGAACAAGCGTTTCAGCAGTTTGAACCCGGCAGCACATGGTCGCTGGAAGTCAACGCCTTCGATCGGGTCATTTCCGCCGAACCGCTCCGATAACGTTCCGCTTCCCCCTGGGATCATGCAGGGCTGCAGCCGCAGCCCTGCTTTCGTTCCAGCCCCAAACATCGTCTGGCCCGTTTCCTGCAACGAGAGGAGCGGAGGCATCTATGAAACCTGAAGAACGCTCACGATTAGAAGCCCTGCGCGCATCGCTAGATGACATCCTTCGAGGCAGCGTGGAGGAAGAACCCTCCTGTCCCTCGATACCCATCAATGCTTCCACGCTGCCCCTTCCCTATATCTCCCAGGTCGGCCCGGGTGCGGACAACCATCGCAATGACTGTGGCGCCGCCGCCGGTGCCATGCTTGTTGAAGCCTACACCGGCCAAGCCATCACGCCGGACGAGTTTTACCGCAAGACCGGCTTGAGCGGCGATCGCTACCTCAGCGCGTACCAGATCATGAACGTGATGAAGGACCTTGGTGTTAACGCAACCTGGTACAAGGACCTCACCCTGCCCGATCTGTACAGCTTTCTCATCCGCAGGCGGCCGGTCATTGCACTGATCAGTTATGCGACCTTGCGTACAGTCGTGAAAACAGAAAGCAGCTTTACCGGACCGCATTTCACCCCTGTCGTGGGCATGGATGTCTCCAATGTTTATATCCACGACCCCCTTTGGAAGGAAGATGGCGGCAAGGCGATGGCGGTGCCCATCAACGGCTTTAACCGCGCCTGGGCCAGCTCAGGCGAGGTGAATCCCAACATCCATTACGGCGCCATCGTCCCCACGGCGGGCATCGGAGAACCGCAGACGAGCATGTACCAGGCGAAGGTCACAGCCACCTGGCTCAACGTCCGTGAAGGGCCCGACGCCAGCTACCCCACCATCGGTCCTGCCCTGCGCTACGGCGAAGTCGTCACCGTGCATGAGGAAGAAGGCAAGTGGGGCCGCATCGGACCCTCCCACTGGATCCATCTCGGCTATACGGAGCGCATCGTCGATTAAGACCCGATGTGCGCGGAAACCACAAACGGAGGGCTGAGCCCTCCGTTTTTGCATGGGACAGCAGCGCCGGCTTAGCGTCGGCTCGTCGGTCGGTCCAGCGTCATCGATCCTGCCCCGTAAACCTCGGGGGGAAGGTCAAACCCTGCCAGTTTCAAGCGCTGGCTGAACATCGGCCGGATTCCCGTGGAGCGGAGCTGACCCCGTACGCCGCTCTCCTCGGTGTAGCCTTCTTCCTCGAACGTGAAGAGATCGCTCATCACCACGGTCTCGCCCTCCATCCCGATCACTTCCGAGATGGCTGTGACTTTGCGGCTGCCGTCACGCAGGCGGGTTTGCTGCACAATGACATCCACAGCCGAGGCAATCTGCTCCCGAATGACGCGCAGCGGGAGAGGGACATCGGAGATAAGGCACAGCGTTTCCAACCGGGAGATGGCATCACGTGGGGAATTCGCATGAACCGTCGTAAGCGATCCGTCATGCCCGGTATTCATCGCCTGCAGCATGTCCAGCGCTTCGCCGCCGCGCACCTCACCGACAATGATGCGGTCCGGCCGCATGCGCAACGCGTTGCGCACAAGGTGGCGGATGGGCACCGCCCCTTCCCCGCTCACATCCGGCTGCTTCACTTCCAATCGGACCAGGTTCTCGTGATGCAGCTGCAGCTCAGCCGCATCCTCGATCGTCACCAGGCGTTCATTCACAGGGATGAACGCTGAAAGGATGTTGAGAAGCGTGGTCTTGCCGGAGCCCGTTCCGCCCGAAACCACGATATTCAACCGGGCTACCACACACGCCTCAAGAAAGCGTGCCATGTTCTGTGTGATCGAACCAAAGCGTACGAGATCAGGAATGCGCAGCCGCTCGCGTGAAAACTTGCGGATTGTGACGCTGGGACCATCAATGGCTACCGGCGGGATCACGGCGTTGACCCGGGATCCGTCCGGGAGACGTGCATCCACCGTCGGATTATCAGCATCAATCCGCCTCCCCAGGGGCAAGATTATGCGATCGATCAGACGCAGGACATCGGCATTGTCCTGGAAACGCACCTTCGCCTTCTCAAGCTGGCCAGCACGCTCAATAAACACTTTGCCGGCACCGTTAATCATCACCTCACTGATGGAAGTATCGTCCAGCAGGGGCTGAATCTCGCCAAATCCCAACAGGTTATCCAGCACTCGCTTGAACACCTGCTCCCGCAGACTCTGGGAGAGGTTGATCCCGGCCTGCTGATAGGCTTCGTTGAGGATGTTGCGGGCGGTGCGGGCGTATTGCTTCCCATCCTGCCCGGGTTCGAGCTGCTGGGAAACCTGTTCGATGAGCCAGGAGATGAGTTTGGCAAGCGTAGCGGGATCAAGCTGCTGGGTTGGTTGTGGGGTGTCAGTCATCTTTCTCACCGCCATCTTCGACCGGGATGACCCACACGATATGTGCCTTATTGACAGCGATAAAGGCCGCTTCGAACGTCCTCTCCTTGCAGCTCACGTGCGCCTCGGTGACAGCAAGAAAAGGATCGTCGAGATTAATTTCATCGCTGAGGCGGTTCTCCGGGTGGAGATGCACCCTTCCCTCAATGCGTCCGTCGATGGTTTGAATAATGGCGCGCAGGGGATGCTTGGAAACCACCTCGGTGAATACCTTGCCGCCATACAATACTCGCTTCATGGATCCTTCCTTTCCTGCACGCACATGTCCTATCATACGCGCGCATTGTCCGCTTCTCCCTCCCTTGCAGCCCATATTCACGGGACTTTCACCGCAGGCGCCATGCATGACCGCTGGAGCGCATTTTGATACAATCATAGGTATGAGGGGAGGCGGGAGGATGCTACGCAGGGGACGCATGGCCTCCCAGCCGTCGAAACTGCCGAACTGATGCCCGCCTGATACCCGAAAATCGTGTGCCTGATCAACGCAGATGGCCTCTCTCCCTTCACCCATGAGAGAATGCAGTCCGTAGAAGTAAAGGTGAGGATGTGACAACACCACAGCATCATGGAAACATTACACGCGTGATGGGCGTCGTCGTCGACGTTGCCTTCCCGCACGGCAACCTGCCCAGCATCAACAACGCCCTCTACCTGGATACGGAGCGTGGTGAACGGCTGGTGCTGGAGGTGCAGGAGCATCTCGATGCGAATTCTGTGCGCGCCATCGCCATGGGCCCCACCGAAGGTCTTCGGCGCGGTCTCACGGTCGTGGACAGCGGCAACCCCATCCTCGTGCCGGTCGGCCAAGAAACGCTGGGGAGAATTTTCAACGTGCTCGGCGAACCCATCGATGATGGCGAGCCGCTCCAGAGCGCCGCATCGCATCCCATCCATGCCGAATCGCCCCCGCTTTCCATGCAGCGCGTGGCCAACAAGCTCTATCTGACAGGGATCAAGGCAATCGACCTGCTTACGCCCTACCCCCAGGGTGGAAAAATCGGGCTGTTTGGTGGCGCTGGCGTGGGAAAAACATTGCTGATGATTGAACTCATGCGCCACACCATTCAGGAGCACGCCGGGATTGCGTTGTTTTCCGGCGTGGGTGAACGCATCAGGGAAGGCAACGAACTCTGGCTTGAAATGCGCAGCTCAGGTGTGATTGACAACACCATCATGGTTTTCGGTCAGATGAACGAACCTCCCGGAGCCCGGCTGCGGGTGCCCCTTACCGCCCTCACCATGGCGGAATACTTCCGGGATTACGAACGCCGGCCGGTGCTGCTCTTCATCGATAACATCTTCCGCTACATCCAGGCCGGTCAGGAAGTGTCCGCTCTGCTGGGGCGGCTCCCCAGCGCTGTGGGCTACCAGCCCACCCTGGACAGCGAGATGGGCGCCCTGCAGGAACGCATTACCACCACCAGCCGCGGCAGCATCACCTCCATCCAGGCGGTGTATGTGCCTGCGGACGACCTGACCGATCCGGCCATCGTGGCAACCTTTGCCCACCTTGATTCCTCCACCGTGCTCTCCCGGCGACAGGCCAGCCAGGGTTTCTATCCGGCCATCGACCCGCTCCAATCCAGCAGTTCTCTGCTCTCACCACAGGCGGTTGGTCAGGAGCATTACCGAATCGCTAGCGATGTGCGCGCCCTGCTCGCCCGCTACGAGGAACTACAGGACGTGATTGCCATCCTGGGCATGGAAGAACTCAGCGACGAAGACCAGCTGGCCGTTCTACGAGCGCGCCGCATCCAGCGCTTCCTCACCCAGCCGTTCTTCGTATCCGAGCCTTTCACAAGCATTCCCGGCGCCTACGTTACATTGGAGCAAACCCTGCGCGGCTTCAAGGGCATTCTCGAGGGCCGCTATGACGACCTTCCCGAGCAGGCGTTTTACATGACGGGCACCATCGAGGATGTGGAGCAGAGAGCTCACCAACTGGAATCGGATGGACAGCTGGAGAACATGCGGTGAACGTGATTGTCCTCACACCCGAAAAAACGCTGCTCGAGGAGAAAATGGTCGAAAGCATGCGCATGCCCCTGGCAGACGGGGGAAGCATCGGCATCCGTCCCGGCCATCATCCCCTGCTGGCAGAGACCCGCAACGGGAACCTTGTGTACACCCGCGGTAGCGAGACAAACCAGCTTTCCCTGCGGGCGGGCATCCTGCGTGTGGACGCCCAGGGTGTGACCGTATACACAAACGGACTCACTTCGGACTCGGATGAACAGGATGACGAAAGCACACGTCTCGATGCCATCACCGACGAACTCGAAGAGAAGCTCGAAGAGGGTTTCTGAGATGGAGCAGCAGAAAAGGTCAGCCAGAACCGAAGAGCGGTTGATTCCCGTCCTGCTGCGCGAGGGCATGGGCGTGCTCACCATAGGTTGGGACCTCGCCATTCCCATCGTGGGTGGTGTGCTCATCGGTCATGCGCTCGATCGCTGGCTCAGCACGGGCTATACTTTCACCCTCGGGCTGCTTGTACTGGGGGTGATGGGCGCTTATTACAACTTGCTGCGCTTAATTCATCGTCTGAACAATGATCGCCGCGGTGTGAAGGAAGAGGAGAGCGACGAAACGTCATGATGACCTGGTTTGCGCTCGGGATAGGCGCGGGGTTGGCGGCCTGGTTCAGCCAGCGCCGTGAGGTGATTCGTCTCTCGCCTCAGGCGCCGGAGGCAGCAAAGCGGCGCGTGCTTGCCGGTGTGATCCTGCGCCTGCTGCTGAGCGCAGCGCTGCTGACGGGCGCTCTCCTGGAAGGCATCGGCGCCGGTCTGGCTGCTTTTGTTGGATTGCTGCTTGCTCGCTGGATCGGCATCGCATCCTTGAAGCTGCTGCCCATCCGGGTAGAAACATAGAGGAGTTCTTATATGCTGGGTGTGTTCCCCGAGGTCGTTTTTACGGTTGCTGGCATTCCTGTGAGGGATACCGTCGTCTCCACATGGATGATGATGGTCGTGATCGTGGCCGTGGTGCTTCTCCTGCGCAAGGTGAAACCGACAGCGCTGGAGATGCTGGTCACCTTTCTGTATGATTTCATCACGGAAATCATGCGCCGTCCGGCGGACCCCTTCTTGCCGCTGCTCGGCTCACTCGCTCTCTTCGTGGGTGTGGCCAATGTGATCGGTCTGGTGCCCTTCATCACCTCCCCCACGCGCGACCTGAACACCCCGATCGCGCTCTCGGTCGTGGTCTTCATGGCCGTACACGTTTACGGTGTGCGCGTGATGGGCTTCATGCCCTATGTGCGCAGCCTTGCATCGCCCATCTTTTTGCTTCCACTGGAGATTGTAGGGCAGGTCAGCCGCACCGTGTCGCTCAGTATCCGTCTTTTCGGCAACGTCTTCAGCGGTGAAATCATCATCGCCATCTTGTTCGCACTTGTTCCCTTAATCGTCCCTTTGCCCTTGCAGGGGTTCAACATCTTTACCGGTCTGCTGCAGGCATACATCTTCACAGCGCTTGCGTCGGTGTATATCAGCACTGGCCTTGCCGCAGACAGTTCATCCGAATCTGTATCAAAACCTCAAGTCGAGGAGGAGTAATTCTATGGCTCAAATGGATCCAGGCACGCTTGTTACAATTGTGACCATCATCGTCGCCGGCGCCGGCATCGTTATTGGCGCCATCACACCCGCCATCGCAGAGGGCCGGGCCGTCGTCAAGGCGCTGGAAAGCATCGCCCGACAGCCAGATTCAGCCGGCGACCTGCGCACCACATTGCTCATTGCCATGGCGCTGCTCGAATCCACCGCCATTTATGTGCTGCTGGTGGTGCTCATCTTGCTGTTCGCCAATCCGCTGCTGGACCGATTCTTCACATAAGGAGCGAGGATGCTGAATATCGACATCCCCACGATCGTCTTTGAGATCATCAACTTCCTCGTATTGGCAGCCCTGCTCTACGTCCTGCTGTTCAAGCCCATTCTGCGCGGCATCAATACCCGCGCCGAGCAGCAGCGCAAATCCAAAGAAGACATCGCTGCCCGGCTGGCGGAAGCAGAGACGCTGCGCGCACAGCTGGAAGCACGCCTGGCCGATGTGGACCAGCAGATTGCGGACATTGTGGGCGAGGCGCAGGACCGCATGGATGAGGCGCGGCGCGGTACCATTCAGAGTGCCCGTCACGAAGCCGAACGCATCCTCAAGGAAGCTGCCTCCGAGGCAAAGCAACTCCAGCAAAAGGCGGTCACGGACAGCATGGAGGAACTCCTTATCGCCCTCCGTGAGATCAGCGGGCAGGTGCTCCAGCAAACCGCAGCGCCCGACACCCACGACCGGCTGGTGCACGAATTGAATGACCGCATCTGGAAGCTCGGCAGCAAAGAGATGGATCAGGTGGAAGCCATCCGCCGCTCCATCGGAGACCGTTCGCCCATCATCGTTGCAGAAACGGCGCGCGAACTCGAGCCCAAACAGGTACAGGAACTCATGCGTACGCTCAGCGCGCTTGTCGACCGCGAGGTTGAACTCGATATCAAGACCAATCCGGAACTCATCATGGGTCTGCGGGTGCGCGTGGGTGACACGCTCATCAACAACACCATCGCCGATAAGCTGGACACGATCCTCCGTGATGCTGCCAGCTCGCTGCAGGAAGCGCTCAACCATGCCTGAGCCCCGTCCCCGCACGATGGAGGAACTGCAGGCCCGCGCCCACATCGATTCGGCCGCGTTCAAACGTGAAAGCCAGGCGCTGCTCGAGGAACTGCGGGGGTCTATGCAGCCGGCGGCAGCAGCAAGTTCGCCGCTCGGCATGATGCTCGACGCTATTCAGACTGCAGCTGGACGTTTCTCCAGCCGTGTGTACTTTGAGGACATCGGCACTGTGCTGCACGTGGGCGATGGCGTGGCGACGCTCTCCGGCCTGCCCAGCGTGCGGACAGCCGACATGGTCGTCTTCCCCACAGGGGTGCGCGGCCTGGTCTTCAGCCTGGAACCTCGCCGCCTTGACGTCATCCTGTTGGGATCGGATGAAGGCATCCGTGGCGGCGACCTGGTGCGTACGACCGGCGAGCAGCTTCGCATTCCGGTCGGACCCGACCTGCTCGGCCGCGTCGTGAACCCGCTGGGTGAACCGCTGGACGGTGGCCTTCCGGTCCAGCCTTCCGACATGCGCCTGCTCGAGCGCGAAGCACCGGGCATTATTCGACGTCAGCCCATTCATCAGCCCCTGCATACCGGCGTGAAAGTCATCGATGCCGCCATCCCCATTGGCCGAGGACAACGTGAACTCATCCTCGGCGACCGTCAGACAGGGAAGAGCACGCTCGCCATCGATGCCATCCTCCAGCAGCGGGACACCAATGTTGCCTGTATTTACGTCGCTGTCGGCCAGAAAAAAGCCTCCACCCTCGCCGTCATGCAGCGGCTGCGGGAAGAGGGCGCGCTGGGCTACACCACCATTGTCCTCGCCACCCCGGATGACCCGCCCGCCCTGCGCTACCTTGCGCCCTACGCCGGCTGCACGATGGCGGAGTACCTGATGGACCACGAGCGTGACGTGCTCATCGTGTACGACGATCTCACCAAGCACGCCAACGCCTACCGTGAGCTGAGTCTGCTCCTGCGACGCCCACCCGGTCGCGAGGCCTACCCCGGCGATGTGTTCTACCTGCACTCCCGCCTGCTGGAACGCGCCGGAAAATTAAGCGATGCGGACGGTGGCGGCTCCATGACTGCGCTGCCCATCGTGGAGATCCAGCGCGGTAACCTCTCCGCCTTTATCCCCACCAACCTCATCTCCATCACCGACGGGCAGATTGTGCTCGATACCGATTTGTTCAACCAAGACATCAAACCTGCCGTTAACGTGGGCCTTTCAGTCTCGCGGGTAGGGGGCGCCGCGCAGACAGGCGCAATGAAGAAAGTCGCCAGCGAACTGCGCCTGACCCTGTCCCAATTCGAAGAGGTCGCCCGCTTCGCACGCTTCGGGACCGAGGTGGACGACGCCACGCAGGAGCAGATTGAAAAGGGGCTGCGCCTGCAAGCCGTGCTCACCCAGCCGCCCCACCAGCCGCTTTCCCTGAATGAGCAAATTGCCATCCTCTACGCGGCCAAACACGGCGCGCTGGAAACGGTATCTCCATCGGAGGTGGCTGCATTTGAACACGACCTGCTTGCCTTCATGCGGCGTACGCATGAAGACCTCCTGGACGAAATCGCCCTCAAAGGCGATCTGGAAAAAGAGACGGCCGACCGCCTTGCGGCCGCGCTGGAATCCTTCCTTGCCCAACGTGAAGAAGGGAGCGACGCCGCATGAAGAAGATGATTATGGCCGTGGTGCCCCGCGACCAGGCCAACCACCTGCTGGAATGCCTCGTCGACGCCGGCTACTCCGCCACCTATACCGAGAGCCGCGGCGGCATGCTGCGCCAGTCGCAGGAGAGCCTCTTCATCATGGTCGAGGAGGAACAGGTGGACGACGTGCTGGCCCTGTTTCGCGGGGATTGCGGTGAGGGGCACGAACACCGCACGTTCGGTGATTCAGACCCTGCTGCTGAAGAACCCGGCTTGAGCGGTGCGATTGCCTTTGTCTGGGATATCGACCGGGTTGAGACCTTCTAGCCCATGAACGATCCCACCCGCGCCGAGAGCCGTCTGGACAACATCCGGGCGGTGGAGCCCATCCTGAGCGCACTGCGTACCGTCTCTCAGGGCAGCATGCAGTCCGCCCGCAAACGCGGTGCCGCCGTGGAACGCTATGGGCGTGAACTGCTCGCCCTCACAGCCTGGCTTCCGCAGGATGTGAAGCCCTCCCAAGCTGCCGCGCACAGCGCCGAACCGCGAACGCTGGTGGTGGCGCTGGGAAGCGATCGCGGTTTGTGCGGACGCTTCAACATCGACGTCGCAGACCGCCTTAAAGCCGAGCGGATCGCGCTCGAGGAAACCGGCGTATCAAGCGAGGTATGGTCGCTGGGCATGCGTCTGAACGCCCGTCTGTCCCGCATGGGAATTGAACCGGCGGCATCGACACGGTTTGCCCGCCGCGCCCTTCCCGCCTTCTCGACGGCGGATGACCTGGCGCAGCGTATATTGCGTAAACGACATTCAGGTGAGATGCGCGAGGTCGTGCTGCTGCTCAACCGGGAACGCCGCGCAGGTCATTATCACACGGTCAGGGAGCAACTGTTACCGGCGGAAGAAACGCTTGGGGTCAGCGATATGGCGGACGAAGAGCCCTGGCCGCCTCCCATCATCGAGACCGATCCTGCAGGGCTGCTCGACCGTATCCTGGCGCAGGCTACCGCCATCCGCCTGTTCGGCGCCATGCTCGCCTCCTCAGCCGCCGAACATGCCGCCCGCTATCACCTGTTGGAAGACGCCTCACAAAACACCGAGCGCCTCACCGAGGAGCTGGAGCTGGCCGTGCAGCTCGCACGCCAGCAGGCCATCACCACCGAGATGCAGGAGCTCGCCGCTGGCTCAGGGTTGATGAGGAAATGAAGTCGGCTTAACCTCTGTACGGCGCGCCGCGGCTAACCCCGGCAACGATTGACGCATAACCTTTCCACATGAAGGGGACACAGCACGGCGCTGTCCCTCACAGGATCCTCACTTGCCACCTCCCCTCACCAGCCCTATACTCGCCGGGAAGTACTCCCAATCCACCTTAGAAGGAATGAAGCCATGCCGCGCGCGACCACCCTCTTCATCATCCCCGGCGCAACACTCACCCTCATCACCATGACAGGGTCCCTGACCGCATGGCTGTTCACGTGTGGCAAAAGGAACCGTACATGAAACTCCTGACCCGTTTCATCCCCCTCATCGCTTTCGCATTGGAAATCACGGCACTGCTGGTGATAAGCACCAACGAATTCAACCTCGGACAGCTCGCCATCATGCTCCTGATGGCGCTTCCCTACGTGCTGCTGGGGGCGTATACCTTTAAGGTGACCCCCTTGCGCAGCGTTCACATCGTACGCCTCGCGACGGCCATCCTCATCGCAGGGGTCGGCGTGCTGGTATCCGCCGCGCTCATCCTGTTCCGGGAGAACTGGGATATCGCTGACCCGCTCCTGATCGTCCTGCTGCTGCTCCCCATCCCTCAGACACTGACGGTCATGGGCGGCGGCATCGCTGGTTATGTCCTCCGCAGACGAGCGGAGAACAACACGGCATAAGAAGAGGAGTGGAGGTGATCGTCAGCCGGCACCAACGGCCTTCTTTCTGCCGGGGTTCGCGTTCTCGTGGAGTGTGTGGGCGCTGGCGGCTCTGTTCGCCGGCGTAAACGGCCGCATGTGGCGTCCCCTCCTGGAGGCCAGCGCAGCTAAACGCGCAGCGAGATCCCCATCCATCAATACATGCAGGAGCCCTCCTATCCGTTCCCCGGAGCCGAAGCTCCTTGCATCGGAGCCCGGGATGCTCAACGCTGGAGTTGGCATGCGATTCGCCCATTGAGGAGGTCCGGGACGTGGATATGGACTTGAAGACCCGGGACGAAGTCGACCTCGGTGAAGTGGCCGCGGTTGTCAAGCGCACCAATCCCCTCGCTGCAGGCCGCGAGATCGCTCAGATCGAAGCCGCTCTTGATGCCATTCAAGAGCGACATCCCTCAGATTTCATCCTCGAAGCTCGTGAAGAGGGCATCCTCATCGGTTGGCTGAGCTTCAGGAAAACCACGGCTACCATGGGCGAGATGGGACGCTGGCAGCCGCACGTCCTGAATGTGTCTGCAAAAGAAACCGTCTTCTGCCGGCTCCTGCATTCGCTTACGGACGAAGCGGGGCGCCGGGGTATCCGCCGCATCGAAGTCGGCTACGGAAGGATCTCCGTGGAAGTCCTCGACATCTACGACGAGCGCGCCGCATGGCTCGAGGCGGAAGGCTTTCATAAGCT
>Ga0272443_10000956_pt1 | contig 46893 bp, 66 predicted proteins | sample SSMAcet12_FD_193581 | JGI IMG/M metagenome (GOLD analysis project Ga0272443, IMG submission 193581) | Marine sediment archaeal communities from Little Sippewissett salt marsh, Falmouth, MA, United States - SSM-Acet-12 | ecosystem: Environmental > Aquatic > Marine > Wetlands > Sediment ...
AACTATATAGTAAAGCCGCTCGATCGGGCCAAAGTCCTCGAGCGAATCATGATGAGCCTCAAATAGAGGACCATCATTTTGGGCGGCTAGCTCAGTTGGTTAGAGCGCATGCTCGACACGCATGAGGCCGCAGGTTCGAATCCCGCGCCGCCCACTATAAACTGTTGTTTTATAAAGTTTTACGAGAGCGCCATTTTTTAATGGCGCTTTTTTTATTGGCCGTGTGTACGCCGTGTGTACATTTTGCAGGCCGCACGACATAATGAGGGCGCTATGGGGAGCAGAAAACAGTATACCTATCACCCGAGGAAAACCCGGACGGGGTACGTTTGGGAGTACTCGATCAACGAGGAGGCGGGCCTGCCGACCGCCTGGTGCGAGCGGCGCAGGTCCAGCGGGATCCCGGTCCGCTTCGGCCGCGGCGATAAGCCGACGCAGCGGAGCGAGGAGGAAATCCTGCGCTTCTGTATGCGCCGAGCCGGTGAGCTGCGCGAGCAGTACCGCCAGAGCGTCCGCGCAGAGCGGGATCCGACGCTCGGGGATATCGTCGAACCGTACTACGACTACAACCGCTGCCCGCACATACAGCGGCTGCTCACAGACGGGCGGAGCTTCTCCTGGCGGTGGGCCGCCTGGCAGCGGCAGCGGGTCGATGACTATATCCTCGCCGACCCGATCGCTCGGATCCGGTACGCCGACCTCACGCCGGGGGATCTGGAGGAGTGGAAGCGGCGGCTGCGCTCCGACGGGGTGAAGCTCTCGGTGATCAACAAGACGATCGGCGCGCTCAAGACGGCGCTCGGAGAGGAGACGCGGCAGGGGAGGCTGGACCGCAATCCGGCTCTCGGGATCGGGCTGATCGAGGCGGCCGAGACCGAGCGCGGGTACTTCACTCACGCCGAGCTCTATCGGATGTTCGTCTCCGAGGCTCCGGAGTGCTGGCGCTCGCGGAATCCGAAGCACACGAGCCCGCACGGGCGGGTCGGTCCGGAGACGGCGCATCTAATGGGACTGTTCCATTTTCTCACCGGCGAGCGGATGGCGGCGATTCTCGAGCTGCGCTGGGCCGATATCGAGCTCGGCGCGGCGACGGTGACCTACCAGAGAACGAAGACGCAGAGCGGGCGGATGGCCCCGCTGCCTCAGACGCTCGTCAGCGAGCTTGGCGATCATGCAGATCGATCGATCCGCATCGCTCCGGCCGATCGCGTGTTCTGCTACGACAGCGGGGAGCCGATCGGGTACACGCTCTTCCGGACGCGGTACGCGAATATGACCCGCGCGCTCGCTCTGCCGCGCACAGATCCGGACGGATACGATCGGACGCCGTACTCGCTGAAGGTCTCGCTGGAGACGCACCTCATCGACGCCGGCGCCGATCCGGTGCACGTGCGCGAGTACATGGGTCACTCCCACGGAGCGGGGGAGAAGCGGCTCACGCGCGTGCAGGCGAGATACAAGCGCCGGCGCGTCGAGGTCCTCCGCGAACGGATTATTCCTCTTGTGGATTCTCTTCTGTGCGGGGTGCGCGCGGAGTAGCTGCTACCAGGCGGAGTCCGCCGCAGCTGCAATATACTTCTCGTAGTCCGCCGCGATCGCATTCATCTCCTGCGAGACCTGGTCCCACTGCTCCTGGTATGCGATCTTCCCGACATCCGACGATTCGCCGGCTGCGATGACGGTGAGCCGAAAGTCGTAGATCGAGATCCGCGCCTTTCCCTCTTTCGCCTCGATCTTGATAGTGTACCAGACGTGCCAGGTGCCAAGGTTGATGAATTTCTCGACAAAACCCTTTCCCATCAGGACGCCTTCCGCTTTATCGCTGTACTCGATCACCTCGTCGGCGGCGGTGAACACTTCGACCATCCACTCGTTCGAGAGCCGGTAGAGCTCGTCCTTCGTCCTGTCTGCCTCTACGATCCGGACAATCTCCGGATCCTCCTGCAGCGGGGTCGTGGCCGTTAAGCAGCCGATCAGAACGGCTGCGGCGGCGAGTAGCGTTACCAATTTTTTCATACTTTTATCTCCTCTTAGTTTTTATAATTGCTGCAATGAGTAGGAAATCTCAAAACTCTATTTTCTATAGTATCGTTCAAGTTTTTAGTATCTCCTCCCGATACATCGATACAGGATGTACTATGCTGAGCCAGCCTTCCGCTCTTCCCCTTTTTTGTCAGCGGAGTAGAGATAGGCGAAGAGCATCGCCTTAATCTCCGCGAGCTTCCCGCCTTCGAGATTCTTGATCTGATCGACGATCTCCCGCAGAGGCGCCGAGACGCGAACCTTCTCGACGAGCGGATCGTCGTCCGTCGGGGTGTACATCCTTTTCAGCTCTGATATCTGATTTACAAGGTCGGTGTAGTTACTCTGCGGCGCGGCGGTCCGTAGATCCGCCTTCTCGATCGGCGCGTCTTCCATCTGGCCGAAAAGCCAGCGTGCGTCAATCTCCGTCTCGCGGAGCAGGAGCTCGAAGTCGGCAGGGCCGAAGCCGTCTATTTCGCCGCGCTCCTTCCGGCCCCACGCTTGCTTAGAGACGCCGAGCAGTCGCGCAACGTCGGCCTGGGAAAGGCCGCGGTACTCTCTGATCCGCTTTAATCTCCCGTGTATATCCACTCTCCATCTCACTCCCCTTCCCAGTATTATTAAGTGTAAACCTATAGTTGCCGGAAATCAATATTTTGTGATAATTTTTTGTTGACAAGGCTACATATAGTGCTATAATGGAAACCATGCAGAAAACTATTTGTAGTATAAAGGAAACCATAAGTATCAAGAGATCACACACGGTTGCCCCGAAGTTCACCGATGAGGAGTGGAGCCGAATCGATGAAACTCTCGCAAGCGTCGGACTCAAGAAAACCCACTTCTTCCGCCAGGCCATTCTCGAAAAACTCGCGCGTGATTTCCCCGAGTCCGGTCCTCCTGCAGCTTAACCGCCTCCGTCGTCTGAACGCGGCAGTCAGACGACACCCGGGGCGAACCGACGAGGAGACCCGGGCTCTACTGGCGGAGTATCGAGATATCTACGGAGGAGGAAGCTATGGAAAACATCATTCTGACAGCGGGGATTCTGATCCTGTACATCGCGTACGTCGTCTTCGTGATCTGCCTGATCCGGCGGCCGAAGGTTTTTGAGTACGACGTTTTCGAGCGCAGCGGGCGCTGGATCGACACGGTGGCCGCCTTCAGCCGGCGGGAGGTTGAGCGGCTCTACGGGGACTGCGAGGTCTACGTCAAGAAGCATCTATAAGTGGTTGGCAGCCAGGAGGAGGGAGTATGCAGAGAACCGAGATAGAGGTCGCTTTCCAGCGAGTCATGGACGCGCTCGACGGGGCGCTCGCGACCGTCGAAAAAAACACCCGGGAGGCAACGCAGCCGGCGCTCTATGATCTGAGAGCCGCCTGCGCGTACAAGGGGATCACCTACGACTCGGCACGGAAGGTCAATCACCTCCAGCCGCTGTGCGGGTACTACACCCACTGGGAGGACACGGCGCAGCGACGTAAGCCGCGCTGGACGCGCGAGCAGATCGAGCCCTGGGCGCGGATAACGAGGCCGCAGCGGATCGAGTATGTCGAGGGCCTGCTCTACGGAGGCGACGCGGAGATCCGCGCCGGCGTGCTGCACATGCTTATCGCGGACGCAGAGCGCGGGCGGCTCCCGGAGTACCTCCAAGAGATCGTCGACGAGTACGTCGAGACGGTCAAGGGGAGGGCGGTATGACGGAGCGCTGGATGCCGGTAGAGCTCGGCGGGATCTCGTACCCGTACTACGTGAGCGACCAGGGGCGGGTGCGGAACCGCAGCGGGCGGATCCTCAAGCCCTGGAAGCGCGGAAACAACATGGGCGTCTACCACTGCGTCGGGCTGTGTCGCAACGGGCGTCGCGTGAAGATCGACCTGCAGCGCCTCGTTGCGCTGCACTTCCTACCGAATCCGGAGGGCAAGCCGGAAGTCAATCACCTGGACCTGGATCACTTCAACAACCGCGTGGACAACCTGGAGTGGTGTACGCGCAGCGAGAATGTGATGCACCGGTACTTCATGGAGGCGCACCTGACGCTCGAGCCCGAGGAGATGGCGGTATGAGCGACAAGACATGGAAGGCGGTAGAGCGGCGTGTGGCTGCGTTTTTCGGCACGGTAAGGAATAGCCTCTCGGGCGGAAACAGTAAAGCGACCCGCTCGGATTCGCTACACCCGACGCTCTATATCGAGAGTAAGTGGAGGCAGAAGCACTCAGCGATCACGCTGTGGGACGACACGGCGAGGAAGGCGAGACGGGAGAAGAAGATCCCGGTCGTGATCCTGGCCGAGAAGAGTCGCCCGGGATTCTGGGTGCTCTGCCACTCGTCGGATCTAAAGAAGGTCGCCGGCGAGGTGAATGAGTTATAAACAAGGCGGTCCCAGGGCCTTCGGGCGTCGGGGCGGTGGTTCCTGCACCTCCTACCACCTGAAGCGGAGTTCGAGCCTTCGCTGCCGCCATAATTCTTTCTTGAAAGGAGGAGAGAATTGCGGAGTTGGATCGTCGTCGCACATGCGGCGATAGTCACCGAGGATGCCAGCGGTGACAGGTCGTTCGATATTATATCGGATCAGCCCGGAGGGGCGCACGGATTCGGACCGTGTGACCGGCGAGGCCATTGTTTAAGAACTGGCATTCATAATTGATACGCCGGGTCGCTCAATTTAACTGAGAACGTCCAGCGACCCGGCATTATGGCACCGTGGCGCAACTGGTAGACACTAAAGATAGCTTAGTCAGTTATAAGAAATCTATCCGGCTGACCGATGAGCTTGAGGATATTTTTCATGCAGGTTCGAATCCTGCCGGTGCCAAAACCCTTTTAAGGTGTGCCGGCCGAATGACCGGATACCGGGCCACCGGGGACTCAGGTGGCATCCGACCAGCCGGGAATTATCGGCCCGGCAATTATTACGAGGGGGATTTAGTGAAGCGTTATTATTTTCCAAATCGTACAGTGAAGGCCCGCGGGTATAGCCTGAAAGTGACCAGCGGGGGAACGGTCTACCATGACGACCACGGCACTTTTCGACGTCTGAATACTCTATGGCTGAAGCGATGGGGGCGGCTGAGCGTAGAGCTTCCGAATGGGAAGTGCGTTCATCTCAGACCGGAGCGAGACGGCAAGATCACGGTTATTGAAAATCTGGCTGAAGCTAAATCCTGAAAATTACGGTCCGTAGCTCAGAGGTAGAGCATCATCAGCGAGTCCATCACTACGGGCGTGCATAGCGATGAGGTCGCCGGTTCAATCCCGGTCGGGCCGAGGAGGGTGAGATGAATATACCGACGATGATGTCCAGAGACGAGGTCGCGACGCAGCAGTATCTGCGGATGCCGACGACGTTCCCGACGCTTCGGCGCTGCCCGGAGTGCCGGCGGGAGATGGTTACCAACGGCGAGGGGCGCTTCTGGTGCCTGGCGTGCGGCTTTCACGATCGGCAGGATATCCGCCGGCTGCGCCGGCTCGCCGGACGCACAACGGGGCCTCAGGGCCTGCGCGCCTGGGACCGGGATATACACAGCCAGGCGCAAGCTGCACTGTCGAAAAAGGGGAGGGGAAATGGAGAAAATACCGATCGCTAAAATCAAGAAAGTCGCGAATATCAGAAACGACAATGTTGAGATCGAGGACCTCGCCTCCTCAATCAAAGAACACGGGCTCCTGCAGCCGATCATTGTGAGCAAGGTCAACGGCGGATACCATTTGGTCGCTGGTCATCGCCGCTACAACGCCTGTAAGAGCCTTGGATGGACCGAAATCCCGGCAATGATCGAGAACTTCGACAACCCGAAGGTGATACAACTCACGGAAAATATGCAGCGGAAAAATCTGTCAAAGATCGAAGAGGCGGAGAGTGTACATGATCTTCATGAGATGCTGAAAGTTCCCCGCACCAGGCTCGCGCAGATACTCGGGAAGGATGCCGGATGGATTGAGAAGAGGCTGCGACTCTACGAGGTACGGAAGCATCTGTTTTCAACCGGCATGCTCCCGACCCGTCTCATCGACTCCATGAGCTTCGATATCGCCTACATCGTTGCGAAATTCGAGAAGAAGTACTGGCTGCAGATGTGCGCCTATCTGCTCGGGAAGCGATGGATGCCCGAGCGGATCGAAGAGTACTGTCAGGGCGTCGTGGATCCGAACTATAGACCGATCCGCAAGACGTACGAGAAAAATGAGGTCGATACCACCACGAGTAGAGAATCCATTAAGAAACGGCCGATCAACCAGATTCTCGAAGAGCTCGGTGAGTCGGAAGTTGACCAGTTCTCAATCATCAAGGACGATCATGACACGATCATAAAGCTGTTGCCGTCTACAGAGGGAAGCTACCGTTACCTGCTGAAAGTACTTATTAAGCTCGGCGGGGAGGTGATATGAACGCAGCACTCATCAGGGAGGAGGCCGGCGGGATCCGGAACGATTACGTCCGGTCGGTGTTGCTCGGAGCGACTAAGCGGGAGAGCCCGATCGCCCATCTGACCGAGCAGACGGTCTGGAATCTGGCGAAGAGTTATCGGGAGCTCGAGGAGCGCGTGGCTGAGCTCGAGGAGAAGGTGGAGCAGTGCAGCTAAGAAAGCACCAGGCCGAGATGGTCGGTATCTGCGAGAGGATCCTCGCAGGAGAGCGGATCCGCTCGATCGTCGCGGCGGTAACGCCGGGAGGCGGAAAGTCCGCCCTTCCGGTGATCCTCGCCGAGTACCTGATCCCGGAGATTGCCGAGCGCCTGCTGTGGGTCGTGCCGCGGAACAGCCTCAAATACCAGGGCGAGGGTGAGTTCACGGATCCGCGCTGGAATGTCGTTCATCGGCTCCGGGCAGTCAACGGGAACGAGGCGGATCCGGCACGAGGGAACGGCGGATACATCACGACATACCAGGCGATCGGGCAGAACCCGGGGATACACGCGGCCGAGCTCCGGCGCCATCGATACATTCTCTTTCTCGACGAGCCGCATCATGTCAGCGTGGAGAGCAGCTGGGAGGACGCGCTCGCGCCGCTCGTTGAGGCTGCGGGGTTGGTAGTCTTCGCCTCCGGAACGCTCGCGAGGGGAGACGGCCGGGCGATTGCGTTTATCGGCTCGGCTCCGGATCTGGAGGCTATTCGCTATGGCAGGAGCGACGCGCTGCGCGACGGCGCGGTTGCTCCTGTTCATTTCCATACTCTTGACGGATCGGCGGAGTGGGAGAACGAGGACGGGAGCCGCGGGAGCGTAGAGAGCCTCGAGGCGGCCGGCGACTACTCGCCGCAAGCGCTCTTCACGGCGCTGCGGACCGAGTACGCGCTCGAGCTGCTGTGGATGTGCTGGCGCGACTACGAGCGGGAGACGCAGAGGAATCCGCTCGCACAGATGCTCATCGTTGCTCCCTCGATCAAGCTCGCGCGGCAGTACCGCCGAGTGCTCAGCGCGCAGATCGGGCTTGACGTCCAGATCGCAACGAGCGAGGACACGAAGGCGGCCCGGGAGACGATCGCGGCGTACCGCCGAGGTGTGTATCCGATCCTTGTTACAGTCGCTATGGCCTACGAGGGCCTCTCCGTTCCGCAGATCTCGCACATCGCCTGTCTGACGCATATCCGCTCCATCCCCTGGCTCGAGCAGTGTTTCGCACGGGCGAATCGACTCGCGCCGGGGAAGAAGGCCGGGTACGTGTACGGGCCGGCGGACCGGCGATTTCTGGAGGCGATCCGCGCGATAGAGGACGAGCAGGAGCTGGCGATCCGGGAGCGCGAGGCGCGGGGCGAGAGAGAGGAGATAGAGGAGGAGAGGACCGGAGAGGCGCGGCCCTGGATCAATCCGCTGCGCAGCGGAGTACACGGCGCTGCGGATCTCCCGCCGGCCGATGGCCAGCGGGACTTCACGCCCTCAGAGCTCGAGACGGCGCTCCGGCGGAATATCCGGTACCTGCGCCGGCACGTACTCAACGGGACGCGGCACGGGAATCACGCGGTCAAGGAGCGGATCTGGAATGCGATCGTCCGGCGGACGGTAGATAAGAAGATCGATGAGATGAACCTCGAGGAGCTCGAGGCGGTATGGAAGGCGATGCGGGACAGGTTCGGGGGCGAGCTATGATCCGGAGGCGGACAGCTTCCTCTTCGCTTCCTCGGCGAGCTCCGGATAGTTCTCCTCGGCGTAGATCCAGCAGGCGCGCTTCACGACCGAGGAGAGATTGATATGCTCCCGGTCGGCGATTTTATCAAGCATTTCCGCGAGCGCAGGCTCGGCTTTAAATCCTTTCTGTATACCTTTCATATCGTTATTATACACGGTTTTACCGCGTACAACAACGATATACGAAAAAATAGTTGCTTTTTCGGTAGTACGGGGATATACTTAGTATATCAATGTATAACGGAGGGCATTATGTTTGATACGAAAACTTATATGCGGCTGCAGAGAGCCGTGAAAGGAGCAGAATATGCCAGAGCAGGCAAACCAGAGATGCCGTATGAACTTAGGAGCTGGCGAAGGCTATCGACGCAGTGCGTAAGGTCGCCGCCGAGAAGGGCCTGGTCCTGACTGACCAGACGAAGTAACGGAAGAGGACCAGCGGGAGGCGAGTGTATCGCTCCCTGCATGGCCCTCCACCATAGCCATTACCGGGGGAATACACCGGCCGGTGCAACGCCGGCCGCCTCCGGTCCTTTTATCGAGGAGGGTCTAATGACCAGAGATCAAGCGAAGAAAATCATTGAGAAGTACCCGAACGCAGTGAACTTCGTGAAGCGCTCCCACCTGGAGGAGCTCTCGCCGCTGCTGGAGGTACACGTCGAGGTGGTGGAGGTAAAGAAAAGCGACTTCCATCCACTCTCGGGGAATGTCTACTATCCGAAGAAGGAGACCACCGACCGGTTCGGTAATGCAGCCGGGATCTCCTTCGCCACTGTGGACGTGGGAACGCGGCGCGAGGACGGCTCGTATATCGGCCGGGCGGTCCCGCAGGAGGTCGGTCCGGACGGGAAGCTGGTGCAGTGGGCTCCGACCGAGTACGAGTTCGATCCGGAGATCCGCGCCGAGGAGACGATCCTGCAGGACAAGTACAATAAGTACGGCACCGAGAAGGCGAAGAAGCTCCTGCTGCTGGGCTTGAAGAAGGTCGCACGACGGCGCGCCGATACCGGCGCCAGGGCCGCGGCGATTATCTCGGCGATCGGAATGCCGACTGGGCTCAGGGATCTGTTCGGAAAGAACGAACCGGAGGCCGCGACGCGCACGTTCCTCTTCTCGCGGATCATCGCGAACAGTAAGAACGAACTCGTGCTCCAGCGAGCCCTCGACAGCATGTTCACCACTACCGGCGCACTGTACGGAGGAGGAGCCGCGGCGCAAATCGAGGGGCCGGCGGCGAGCGAGCCGCGTGACGTATCTCCGGCCGAACCGGCCGCCGGCGACGACGTATGGGACGACGCCGGAGGCGAGGAGGAGCTCAGCGAGCGCGACCAGATGATCGCGACGCTCGAGGGATACCTGAACAGCAGCGTGCTTTCGGAGAAGGGGCAGAAGCTGGTCGGCCTGGCGGTAGAGAACCCGCAGGGGTACAGTGACGCCGACCTCGAGTACCTGCTCACCAAGTGCCGCAAGAGCGCCGGTGAGGAAGGAGGTGCAGCGTGAGGATTTTACATCTTTCGGATTTACATCTCCGCGCCTCGCGTGGAGAGGAGAGCCTCCGGGCTCTCGATGCGATCGAGCAGATCGCCGTAGAGCAGGACGTCGACCTGATCGCGATCGCCGGCGATACCTGGGACGGAGCGGTACAGAATACCGCCGGCGCGATGCTCTCGACGTTCGTCGAGCGGATCCGGCTCCTGGCGAATATCGCCCCAGTGGTGATGATCTACGGGACGCCGAGCCACGACACGGCTGGCAGTCTTGAGATCTTCGAGCAGGTAGATAGCAGGCACGGGATCACGATCCTTCGGCCGGGGAAGGGATACTTTTTCAACGAGAAAACGAAAACACAGACCGTATTCGATGAGCCGGAGGTTGCAGGCATCAAGGACAGCCTTCTGATCTTCGGTGTTCCCGAGCCATCGAAGAAATGGATCGCGGGACTGGCCGGAGATAAAGAGACCGCCGAGGCCGGCGGTCGTCAGGCGCTGCGGAATCTCTTTCTCGGGTTGGCAGCCAAGAGGAAAGAACACGCAGATCTGCCCTGTCTCCTACTGTATCACGGGGAGATCGCCGGCGCAACCACCGCGACCGGATATCAGAGCGAGGCGAATACGAGCCTCGTCGTCACACGCGAGGACCTCGCGGCGGTAGGGGCCGACTATGTGGCCTGCGGACATATCCACGAGCCGCAGGAAGTCGGCCCGGGGATCTTCTACGCCGGTAGCGCCTTCCCGCAAAACTGGGGAGAGACGCACCAGGCGGGCGTGAATATCGTCGAAATTCGGAAGAATAATGCAGGGCCGGATAGCGGCTGGGGGGGCAATATGTATGTGACGACGATTGCACGCATCGATCTCCCGTTCCCGCAGCGGGTGAAGCTCACAACTACCTGGCCCGAGGGGCCTGACGTGTTCACCGAACCCGCCGATATCGCGGAGAAGCTGGTATGGATCGAGGCGACTGTATCGCAGGATACCGCGGCGGCGTTCGATCAGGACACCTCCCTCGAGAGGCTCCTGTCCCTTGGAGCCCTCGAGGGCTCCCGCGTCACCCTGAACGTACTCCCGACCGAGACGGTCCGCGCCGAGGAGATCGCGGAGGCGGCGAGCCTCCGGAAGAAGGTCTCTATCTGGGCCGAGAGCTCGGGCGAAGAGATCGCCGAGTCGGTACTCAATCGGGCGGACGTGCTCGAGGAGGAGGCCTGCGCCGCCGGCGTAACCGGGCAGGGTTCGCATATCCGCATCGACCGGCTGATTCTGCGGGGATCGGTCGGGATCTGGCGCGGGACCGGACTCGATACGATCGAGATCGACTTCGCTGATTACGAGCACGGACTCATCGCAATGATCGGATCGAACGGAAAAGGAAAAACGACGCTGTTAGAGAATATGCACCCCTGGCCGCAGATGCTCACCCGCGAGGGAAAGCTCCAGGACCATTTCCGCCTGCGCGATTCATACCGGGATCTGTACTTCACCGACGAACGCGGCGGTGTACGCTACCGCGCGCTCATGCAGATCGACGGGCAGAACAAGAGTGGATCCATCGACTACTACCTCTATCGCTGGGAGTACGGCCTGGACGGGGAGAGCTGGCAGCCTCTGGCGGATATCAACGGCCGGCGGGAGCCTTATGTCGAGGCGATCGAGGGGCTCTACGGATCCCTCGCCCTGTACCTCCGCAGCGCCTTCATCAGCCAGCGGCCGACGAAGGGGAACCCCGACCTGGCCGACGCGACGAAGGGAGAGCGGAAGGCGCTCTTCCGCGAGCTCGCCGGTCTGGACTACCTGCAGGGGTACGCCGACGCGGCGAAGGAGAAGGCGAAAGCGCTCGAGAGCGAGATCGCTACGGATACTGGACGATGTCAGGCGCTGGAGAGCCTGGTCGAGGAGATCCCCGAGATCGAGGGACGTATCACCACAGGCCGCGCAGCGGTGAAAGATATCGACGCTGTGATCGCCGAGTGCAGCGATAGCCTGTCCGTACTGCAGGGAGACCTGGAGGCGGCAGGGAAGCGGCTCGAGAAGGCCCGGGAGACGGAGCGCAAGGTCTCCGAGATCGGCTCCTCGCTTGCACGCCTCAGCGGAGAAGCGCGGGAGCTCGAGAGGAGCGCTGAGAGTTACCGGGCGGCGCTTGATAAGCGAGAGGCAGCCCGGCAGGCAATCGGAGAGTACGAGCAACTCACCGCCGAGCGGGCAGAGCTGCAGAAGCAGTATCAGAAGCATCTCGAGGAGGAGAAGCGGATCCTCGCGGACTGGCACGCTGCGAAGGACGAGAAGCAGGCCGAGCGGGAGAAGTACCGCGAGGGGATCGCTGGCAGCCAGAGCGAGGTGAACCAGCTCAAGCGGGAGGAAGCGGCAACCGAAACGATGATCACCAGCCTCGCCGGAGAGCTCATGGTGCCGATCAGCGAGACCTGCCCGACCTGTGGGCAAAGCTGGCCGGCAGAGCGGAAAGAGCAGTACCTGGGCGAGCGGGCCGAGAAAGAGGGAAGGCTCGCAGAGTTGCAGAGGCACGCCCGGGAGCTGGCCGATAAAATCATGGGCCTCGAGGCAGTTATCAGTGCCAACACCGACGCCATGAACGCGATCGGAGACCCGGAGAAGCCGGAGGTCCCGGAGTGGGACGAGGCGCCGCTGCGGAAAATAGAGACCGCACTCGAGTGGATCGAGATCGAGGCAGAGCGGGAGATCCTACAACGCGCCGACATGGCCGAGGCGAAACTCGAGGGAATAGCCGAACGGGTCTCTGCGATCGAGGCCGAGATCAAACGACTCGATACGGAGCAGTCCGAGTGGAAAGCGAAAGCGGATCCGGAGGCCGAGAGAATAGAGCGCGGAGCGAGGATCGCGCTGGAGGGGATGCAGAGTAAGCTCGCCGGCGAACGGGAGCGGAAGGCAACCTACGCCGCACGGCTCGAGGAGCTCGAGGGGCAGCTCGCAGGGCTGCGGGAGAAAAAGGCCGAGGCGGAAAAGCTCCGCGGCCGGCTCGAGGCGAATCGGCAGACGGTCAGCGATTGGCAGTACCTCCAGAGGGCCTGTGGGCCGGACGGGATCCAGGCGCTCGAGCTCGACGCCTTGGCGCCCTCGATCGCGCAGGTCGCGAATCGGCTCCTGGCCGCGGCGTACGACAGTCGCTTCCGGATCGAGTTTCGCACCACCAGGATCGGAGGATCCGGCTCGCGCGTGAAGCAGATGGAAACGTTCGAGGTCTACATCCACGACACCGAGGCGGGGACGGAGCAGGAGCTCAAGACGCTCAGCGGAGGCGAGGGCGTGTGGATCAAGAAGGCTATCTACGACGCGTTCGGGATCATCCGCGCACAGAATACCGGCACGCGGTTCACAACCGCCTTCTTCGACGAGGCCGACGGAGCGCTCGACCCGGATGCGCGCGAGAGGTACTTCCGGATGCTCGAGGCGGCGCACGCAGAGAGCGGCCGGCGGCACACGATCGTGATCACTCACAGCCGCGAGATCCAGGAGATGATCGAGCAGCAGATCGTGATGGACGAGCTCGTAGAGGCGCGCGAGGGGGTGGCGGTATGAGGCTTCTCATGAATGGAAATAGCGCCGCCGATAACGAGCGCACTATCCATACCGGAAATCCGCATCATGACCGGCAGAGCTGCCCGCAGTGCGGGAGCCGGGACCTGGCGGTCACCGCCGAGCATGACACGCGCGGATACAACGGTTACCGCTGCAATAGCTGCGGCTGCCGGTTCGGAAACTAAAGGAGAGTAATCGCAATGGCTAACGATATAAATCAGGTAATTCTGGTCGGGAGGCTCACGCGTGAGGCGGAGCTGAAGTACACACAGGGGGGGACGGCGATCTGTAAGTTTTCGATCGCCGTGAACCGCAGCCGGAAGAACGGCGAGGAGTGGACCGAGGAGGCGCATTTCTTCGATGTCGTGCTCTGGGGCCGGCAGGGAGAGGCGATCCATCAGTACCTCTCGAAGGGGAAGCAGGTCGCCGTTGCCGGCGAGCTGCGGCAGAACCGCTGGCAGACCGACGACGGGCAGAACCGCAGCAAGGTCGAGATCCACGCTCTGAACGTGCAGCTGCTCGGGGGAGCGAAGGGCGAGGGATCCGGAGGCCAGCAGTCGGGCGGGTACAACCGCAAGACCGCAGCGGACGCGGTATGGGACGAGCCGGCGCCGAGCGCCGGTCCGGAGAACTTCGAAGACGATATACCGTTCTGAGGGGAGGTGAGCGATGAAGAAGAACTACACACGAGAGGTCCATAACGTAGCGACTGCCAACCTGGCGCTCTGGCACAGGGTGTGGGACGTGCTGCTCGTCGCGGAGAAACCGCTCACCGTACGGGAGCTCGCAGAGTCCTGTAACGTGAGCCGGGACCGGATGAACTGCATCCTCACGAGCCTCTCGGCTCACGGCGTCCCGGTTTACGAGGAGAGCGTCGGCCGTGCGATATTCTACGGCGTCTGCCGGCCGATCAGTCATCGGAAGATGGATGAGCTGATCGGGCTCAGGGAGGCGGTGTAGCGATGGCTGATAAGAATAAACAGGTTACCTTCTCGCTGCGAAGCGCAGCCGAGAAGACGGAAATAGAGGAGTATGCGGCCGAGAAAGGGTTCCTGAATGTTGGCTCTCTCGCGCGCTTCGCCCTCTATCAGTACATGACGCGCTGTCCGTCGAGACGGGCGCGGTGCAGTACTGCACGGGCGCAATCCGGCGAAAAAAGAGAGGGGGTTCAACGTGAAAAGTAAGCAGTTTATAGCGATCGTTCTGATTCTGCTGTTTTCGGCGTCCATCGCGGGCGCCGAGAGCCCGCGGCGATGGCCGATCCTGGGGATGGAGCGCTCCGATATCACGAGCGATTTCGGATACCGCGAGGACGGCTTCGGAGGTCGGGAGGGGTTTCACTTCGCGATCGATGTCGCCGCCCGCCGCGGGACCCTGGTCCTGGCGACGCACGACGGGGTGGTCGTCGATCACTTCCCGCCGCCCGACGGCTGGTATCGCGGCCATGAGGTCTACGGCGGCTGCGTGCTGATCGTATCGGAGGACGGCTGGGCGACCTTTTACGCGCACCTCTCGGCGAGCTTTGTCCGCGAGGGCCAGCGGGTCACCGCAGGGCAGATGATCGGCCGGGTCGGCAGCACAGGGCTCTCGACGGGGAATCACCTGCACTACGAGATCCTGATCGATCCGCTGCGCTATACCGAGGCGATGTTCGGGGAGGAGGGTCTATGAATATTTTCGACTATGCAACCAAGGTCAACAGATTTCTGAGAATAACCAGACGCCCGAGCGGTGCGTTCCAGGTACAGTTCGAAGGCGCCGAGGTGAAATACGGGCCGCTTCTGAAAGCTGAGTTCGGGCTTGGCAGCACTATCGCTGAGGCGCTGAACGACTACGCCGCGAGGATCTCGGGGAGGGTAATCGTCTTCGATGCGTGGGACGAGAAGTATAGACAAGAATATAGGGTTCCAGGCAGGAAGCGGCCATGATCCGCATCCTCGCAAAATATCAGGAGGGCAGTGATGAAAAATAGAGATAGTATGGAAACCATATCAACACGCAAGAAAATAAAAGAACCTTGGTGCACCGAACTGGGAGCTACTTACTGCGTCGGGGAAATGGATTATATGGCATTAAACTTGATAAATGCGGAGACAGGAGAGATGCGGCAGAAAATGGTCTCTGTGGATTTTGTTGTCAGACGGTGCTTCGGAAAGGCCCGATTGCGTGACGTTGAGGTTGAGGAAAAAAATCAGGAGGGTGAATAGATGGATAGCGGCACGTATCGCAGGGTTCCAGAGGGCGAAACATACACAGGGGAAGGACAGGTCTATTATTTATGGAGTGATGGTACATTTCGCGGGTATCCAGAGGAGAAGGATGAACCAATAAGCACATTTCGAGGTGTCCCGCCGGATTGCTACACCCAAGCCGACCTTAGCCAAGTCGCCGAGCGGATGAGGCAGCGGTGTATTGAGGTGTGTAAAAATGAGCTAAAGCTTATTGGAGAATTAATTGAAATACGAAACAGCGAACACCTTGACGGGAGAGAATGGGAAGCGGAGGTAATATGTACCGCAATCCAAAACCTGGAGGTAGAGGGATGAAAATAGAAGATGAATTCTATCTGGTATGGGAGCCTATGTCTGGATATGCCAGATATCAACATAAATATAGGCATGATGCAGAAAGAGAGGCTGAACGACTGGCAAGCGAAAATCCTGAAAAATCCTTCTATGTGCTAAAGGCTCTGAGCGTATCGAAGGCAATAAAGCCGGTAGAGACGACAGAATTAAATACCATTCCATTTTAGCAGGAGGTAACCAATGGAAGGTAATCCGAGAATCGAAAAGCACATGGTAGCCGTACACGATGAGCTGTGTAAATACGGGCTGACATCGGAAAACAGGACGAAGATATACAACCGAGTATATAGCCAGATGACCGCCGTAGTCGAGGCAGAGCGGGAAGCGTGTGCAAAAGAATGTGAAAAGTTATCAGAGATTCCAGAGTTTGCCGACTATGCAGAGGCGTGCTTTGATTGCGCCGAAGCCATCCGACAGCGGGGTGAGAAGTGACCGCGCTCTTCTACTCTGTCCGCTGCCGCGTCGTGATGCCAGATGAGGCCGACGACAATGAGACGCAGATCGAGGTCCCTGGCGGTATGGGCCAGGGAGAGACGCTTCGTTTCTGGGCGGACCTCGAAGATAAGCTCGGGGCGGTAGACGTGGAGATCGTAGAGGGCGAGTGGAGGGGGCTGTGGTGGCGGACAGATTGATACATGGAGAAATGTGAATAATGGGACGACAACCGAAATATGATGCTGATTATTTTCCGTTCTACGCGAAGGACGGGCGGACGCTCTTCATCCTGCAGCAGCGTTACGGCCTGGAGGGTATCGGGTTCTTCACGAACCTGATGCGCCTTCTGACGTTGACGCCGAACCATCATCTCTGCATTCAGGAGGAAGCTGATCGGCTGTATTTTTTCTCAAAAATTGGCATAGATGAGGATCGCGGAATGGAGATGATAGATCTACTGGTAAAGACCGGAAAGATACATCACGACTTGTGGATAACTCACAGAGTGATCGTATCTGAAGATCACCTCAATAGCCTAAAACCGCTGTATGAACGGCGGAAACAGGAGATTATAACCATCGAAGAAATTGAAAATACCTACATTAATCGAATTAATGTAGACGAAAAAGGGATAAATGTAGACATAAACCCGATAAATGACAGCAGAAACACACAAAGCAAAGCAAAGCAAAGTAAAGTAAAGCAAAGCAAAGCAGAGGAAACTACATCTAAGCCTGTGGATAACTCTCCGCAGTCGGCCGCGCATGTCGACCCGAGCGATGTCGTGGCTGCTGCTGCCGCCTTTAATCTGCAGCTGCAAGGAGGGGAGGCGAGGACGGCAGCCGAACGGCTCGAAGCACGGGGACTCGGAGCCGACTTTATCGCCTGGGTCGGGGAGGAGCTGCGCGCGGATCGGAAGATCAAGAACCCCGCCGGCTTCCTGCGCCGCATGCTCGCCGACCTGGACGGGTACGGGGACTATCTCGCGAGGTATCGAGAGCGGACCAGGGCCTCACCGGATCCGGGGAGAGCGAAAACACCTGCGGATAGCTGCCCCGACTGCGGGGCGAAGATTCGTATCATCGGCGACGAGGCGTGGTGCAGCGAGTGCCGGCAGTTGCTGTGGGTATACGATAGCGATTTCAATATCTGGAGCGCGCCGCCGGAGAGAAAGGCGGAGGACGCTGCAGGCTGGTAATCTACCGGGAGGGGAGATGACCGAGAAGGAGATCAGAACGATCGATACGACCGGGCTGTATGCCTGGCTGCTGGAGAGGATGGAGTGGGAGAGCTTCGTCGAGATGTGCCAGAGGTTCGGCGGCCAGCGGGTGTGGATCCCGCGGCAGCCGTATCTCGAGGACCGGAACGCAGAGATCCGCCGGCGTTTCGGCGCGATCATGGAGGGCGGGCATAGTCCGGATATGACGGCGATCTACGAGTCGCTGGCGCGAAATTTCGGCATGACACCGAGCGGGATCCGGCACGCTCTTTATGACTGATATATGAGAGTGATATAAAAAAATGCCGGATTCTGCCTTGTTTCGGCATCGAACATGCCGTATATTCCCAGGCAACTGGGAGGGTGCGCTTTTTGCGCCCTCGGGGCCAGATATGGCCAGATCGCCACACGCGAGGGAGCGCGACAGGAAAGAGTGTGCTTTCAACGACAAGGCAGAGATACATCGAGTTTTATTTCCACCACAAGGACGGGAAGACGATCCCGGAGATCGCGAAGCTGTACGAGATGGGCGAGCGTACTGTTGAGCGGGGTCTTGCTTGGTGCCGCGCTCAGCGCATCGGCAATCGAGAGCTGTCCAGGGAGCTTGAGGACCGCATCGCGGACCTGCGCGATGATATCCGCCGCATCGAGCGGCGGATCAAGCGCACCGAGCGAGATATCGACGATGCTCCGAAAGACGGGCCGAAAGACTCACCGCTCGTCGGACTCACCCAGGCAGTCGGAAAGCTGTACACGGAGCTGCGTGAGCAGAAGCGATATCTCGCCGAGTTGGAGGGAATCTACAAGCAGACCCTCAACGTACAGCACACCGGCGGCGATGGCGGCCCGATCCGATACGAGGCAGTCAGTGCCGAAGATTCCGATCAAGATCAATGAAACCTTTCTTCCCCTCTACGACCTTGAGACCCGGTACATCGAGAACATAGGCGGTCGGCGTAGCGGGAAAAGTGTTGCAATATCGCAGCTACTCACGCGCCGGGCTCTGGAATACCCGAGGCGGAAAGTCGTCTGTTTGCGAAAAGTCGGCCGCACGCTGCGATTCTCGGTCTGGCCGCGACTGAAATCTGCTGTTGATGAGGCGGTCGGACTGGGGCGGTGCCGGCAGAACAAGACCGAGATGACACTGCTGCTACCGGGAGGAAGTGAGTTCCTGTGCATCGGGGCAGACGATCCGGAGAAGCTGAAATCGATCGAGGGCGTGACTGACTACTGGTTCGAAGAGGCGACGGAGTTCGATGAGCGGGATCTCGATACCGCGGATGCCGGGCTCTCAACTCCCGCAGCATGGCCGAATCAGATATGGCTGACGCATAACCCGATACCGAAGATCCCGGGACACGAACACTGGCTTGAGCGCCGGTTCTTGCGCCGGGAGCTTCCGATCGGCAAGGTCGTAGTTGACGGCAGTACCGCCGTGCTGCGGACCACCTACCGGCAGAACGCCTTCTGTCCTCCGGAAGTCCGAGAGGTCCTGGAGGGGTACCGGGAGACGAACCCGGACCTCTACCGCATGTGGGCACTCGGGGAGTTCACCACGGTAGAGGGAGTGATCCTGGACGGCTGGGACATCGTGAACAAGGTTCCCTCTGGTGTACCGTTTCTCGGCTATGGTCTTGACTTCGGCTACGCTAACGATCCGGCGGCGCTCGTGGCGATCTGGGAGCACAACGACGAGCTGTATGTTCGCGAGGATCTGTACTCAACCGGCCTGACAAACCAGGACATCGCCGAGCGCATGGGAGACCTCGGGATCAGCAGGAGCGATATAATCCGCGCTGACAGCGCAGAGCCGAAAAGCATCGAAGAGATCAAACGGCTCGGGTTCACTGTTGTCCCTTCGCTTAAAGGGCCGGACTACAAGCGGGCCGCCGCGAACTGGCTCAAGTCGAAGCGGATCCATTTCATCGAAGGATCAACGAATCTGATCCGCGAGGCGTCCACCTGGTCCTGGGATCGAGACCGACACGGCAACGTGCTTCCGAGGCCGGCCGACGGTGACGATCACACTATCGATGCCATGATCTATGGCTCATACAGGAAATCAAGACGCTGGAGGCCCCTGTGAAAATAGGCCAGATGATACGGAATCTGAAATCGCTGTCGCAGATGGTATTCAGCCGCGGGAATCTCGGCTGGCTGCTCTTCCCAAACACGAGACGGAACTACGCGGCGAAGACGGACCTGCTCACGGCGAACGTCGTGATGGCTCCGATACTCTGGATCGCCCGGCAGTTCACCGAGGCGCGGCTCGCGATCCGAGACGCTGAGGAGGAGATGGTCCATCAGCACGATCTGCTGCGCCTGGTGCGCAGGCCGAACCGCTTCTACTCCGGGCTCCTGCTCTGGTTCGCCACGATCGTGAGCATGATCATCGACGGGAACGCGTACTGGGTAATCGTCCGCAACGGGCAGCTCAAGCCCGTTGAGCTGTGGTACGTCCCGCACTGGCTCATGGACCCGAGGAGCGAGAGCGCGAGCGAGTTCATCGAGTACTACCTGTACACGCCGGCGGGGAAGCAGATCCGGCTCGATCCGGAGGATGTGGTGCACTTCCGCTACGGTCTCGATCCGGACAATACGCGCAAGGGCCTCAGCCCTCTCAGGCCGGCGCTGCGCGAGGTCTTCACCGACGAGGAGGCGGCGAATTTCAGCGCCTCGATCCTCGTCAACGGCGGCGTCCCGGGCCTGCTGATCAGTCCGGAGGGTGAGAACGATATCGCGCCCGATGATGCGGAGGCGGTGAAGGCGTACGTCAGGGAGAAGTACACGCGGGACAACCGCGGCGAGCCGATGGTGATGAGCGGGCCGACGAAGGTCCAGGAGTTCGGCTTCAGCCCTGAGAAACTGAACCTCTCGGCGATCCGCAATATTCCGGAGGAGCGGGTGACCGCCCTGCTCGGGATCCCCGCCGCGATCGTCGGATTTGGCACCGGACTCGAGCAGGCGACGCAGAACGCGACGATGCAGACGCTGCGCCGCGTGGCGTTCGAGTCGGCCGTTGTACCGATCCAGAGGCTCGTTGCCGAGGAGCTGCAGATCCAGCTCCTGGCGGACTTCGAGCCGGATCCGGACAGCGTGGAGGTCGTCTTCGACAACTCCGGCGTGCGCGTCATGCAGGAGGACGAGAACGAGCGGTGGAAGCGGCTCAATCTCGCCGTCGCCGGCGGCTGGCTCAAGGTCACCGATGCGCAGGCGCTCGCGGGGCTTGAGCCGGACGACTCGCAGGAGGGGTACCTGCGGCGCGTCGGCACTACCTTCTCCCCTGCCGGCCAGTCTCCCGTCACGGAGGGGCAGACCGGCGAGGGAGGCGAGAAGATGCTCAAGGCACTACTGAAGAGCAACGAAGAAGCGGCGCAGCAACTCGTCGACCGCATGGCGCGGGACGCCGAGAGGCTAAGCGCCGCCTTCGCCTCTGAGCTCCGCGGCCGGCTCGAGGAGTACGGCCAGAGAGCGGCCGCGATCTACGCCGAGGAGGCAGAGAGCCGCGGGTTCGCCTCGGCGGTAGAGCCGCAGCGCAAGGACAGCACGCTCGACGACGAGGTTCTCGTCGGCTTCGTGATCGACAAGCTCGCCGCAGAGATAGACCAGGCGGCCGTGCTCGCATACGGCGCCTATTACCTGCAGGTGGCGCGGGCGACGGTCGACGGGATCAATGCAGCGCTCGGCGTGGCGATCAATGTCACCGACCCGATGGAGCAGGAGATAGTGCGCGCAGGCGGTACCCGTATGGGTCTCGTGGACCTGGCCGGCGACGCAAAGGACGAGCTGCTGCAGGTACTCGCCGAGGCGCGGGAGAACGGGTACGCGGCCGAGAAGCTTGCGCGGGAGATCAGCGACCGAGTGCCGGCCGGACCGTGGAAGGACGCAAAGACTCGGGCGCGGGTAATAGCGAGGACCGAGACGAAGTACGCGCAGAACGTCTCCTCGATCGTCGCGGCGAAGGGCTCTGGGGCCGTCGCCGTGCAGATCGTGGACGGGCAGCTCGGAGAGCGGAGCTGTGACATCTGCATCGAGCGCGACGGCCTGGTCGTATCGGTTGCCGAGGCCGAGGGGATCGCCGCATCCGAGCATCCGAACGGGACGATGAGCCTCGTCCCGCTCTATGGAGCGGAGGCGGCAGATCGGATAACGCCGGCGGCACAGGTGCCGCAGAGGTAGGGAGGAGAGAGAACTATGACCGAAACGATGGATATTACCAAGGCGCCCCGAAAGAGCTTCAAGCCCGACGCGCTGAAGATGGACGTCAACGGGGAGGGGACCTTCGAGGCAGTGTTCGCGACGCTGAACGTCGTGGACAAGGACGGGGATCTCACGGTCAACGGCGCGTTCGGCGAGCAGAAGGTGCTGATCAGTCAGTACAACCACGGCTCCTGGAACGACGGCGCGAAGGCGCTGCCGATCGGAGTCGGCCGGATCTTCGAGCGCGGCGACGATGCGGTCGTTGTCGGCGAGTTCGATCTCGAGGATCCGGACGCGCTGAAGACGTACCGGAAGTTCAAGTACATCAGCGAGAAGGGGTACACGCAGGAGTTCAGCTACGCGCTGCCGGAGATTGACTACGAGTTCCGCGACCTCGACGGCCGGCGGATCCGTGTACTGAAGAAGATCCGCGTTCCGGAGGTATCTCCGGTGCTCATGGGCGCCGGTGAGAATACGAGGCTGCTCTCGGTGAAGACCGGGAAGCAGGAGGAAGAGGAGAGTACAGAGGGGGAGGAGACGAAGTCCCGCACCTTCGCAGAACATGCCGCCGACGTTCTTGCTGACGTCGATGGCCTGGTAAAGCGATTTCAGGAAATCGCAGAGCTGCGCGAGATAGCCGGGAAAAGCGCCTCTCCTGCGAGCACGGATGCGATGCTCAAGCTGCGCGACCGTCTCAAGGGCGTCATGACGCTCCTGGACGAGGTGGAGAAGAGCGCGGACGCCGAGCGGAGCGACTATCTGCTGCTCAAGAATATATCCGAACAATTCCAGGGGGAATAACTATGGGAGTAAAACAGGACCTTGTAGAGAAAAGGAACGAGCTCGAGGCCAAGCGCGACAAGCTCGGTAAGGTCATCAAGGAGGCCGGCAGCGACCTCGATATGTCGAAGGTCACAAGCCTCGAGGGCGACAGCGCACAGAAGGTCGAGAAGATCCGCGCGATGAACGACGAGATCAACGACCTCGCGAAGCAGGTCGACACCCTCGTCGCCACCGTCAAGGCTGCCGAGGAGGCCGAGCGGTTCGAAAAGCAGGCCGCCGAGAGCGTCCGCCAGGGGCTGCCTTTCCCGGACGGAAAGGAGAAGGGGCAGAAGCTGTCCCTCGGCGAGCAGTTCACCAAGAGCGGGGCGTACAACGAGAAGGGCGAGATCATGCTCAACAAGGCGGTAAACCTCGACGTCGATCTCAAGACGTTGATGACGAGCGCCGCCGGCTGGGATCCGGAGAATGTGCGCTCGGGCCGTCTCGTGGACTACGCAACGCGCCCGATCCAGGTGATCGACATCGTCCCCGCCGGCCGCTGCAGCGGCGACGCAGTGGTGTACATGGAGGAGACGACCTTCACGAACAACGCAGCCGAGGCGAACGAGGGGCTCACGAGCACCAACTACTTCGGCGAAGCCGCGCTCGCGCTCACGCAGCGCACGAGCAACGTCCGCAAGATCGCCGTCTGGCTGCCCGTGACCGACGAGCAGCTCGCCGACGTACCGCAGATCCAGAGCTACATCAACCGACGCCTGCCCTTCATGCTGCGCCAGCGGCTCAACTACCAGATCATCAACGGCGACGGAAGCGCCCCGAACCTGTCGGGGATCATCAACACGAGCAACGTCCAGACCTTCGCCCGCAGCGGTGACGTGTTCGACACGATCTACGAGGCGGCGAAGAAGGTCCGTGTCACCGGCCGTGCCATGCCGAACGCGATGATCATCCATCCGAACGACTGGCAGGGGATCCGTACCGCGCGCACCGACGACGGGCTCTACATCCTCGGCAATCCCGATCAGCCCGGCCCGAGCAGGGTCTGGGGCCTGCTCATCACCGAGAGCGACGCCTGTCCGGAGAACAGCCCCGTGGTCGGCGACTTCAACAACCACATCGAGCTGGCCGAACGGCAGGGGATCGAAATCAAGGCGACCGACAGCCACGACAAGTATTTCATCCAGGGCAACGTCGCGATCCGCGCCACCGTGCGCGTGGCACTGCCGATCTATCGGCCTGCCGCGTTCTGCTACATCACCAGCTTCTGAGGTGATTCATGCGGGGCCGGTATGGCCCCGCCTTAAAACTCATTGAAGAGAAGGAGAGAAACATGAGTAGTGTACCTGCCTATGTACATGCATTCAAAACGTTCGGTTATCACACCGAGACCGCCGGGACCACGATCGACGAAGAGGTCCCCGGACGCGACGGCGAGCGCCTGGCGCTGATAGAGGCCCTCGTGACCGCCGCGGCAACCGCTCACACGCTGTACCTGATGTACGCCGAGGGGACCGGGAGCCGGAACACCGCAGCGGCTGCAGCCGATGCAGAGCAGAAGGACGTGGTGTGTACCGACGCACCGAAGGACCCGGCCGGCAACGCCGCCGCATCAGGTGATATCGTCGCCTACCAGCTTGCTGGCGGCACCTGGGAGTTCAACACTGTGGACAGCCTCGACACCAAAACCATCACGCTGACGAACAACATCGGAACCGGCGGAATCGCCGCGGGTGCGAAGGTGCTGGTCCTCGGAGTTGCCGCCGACGGGGCGAACTTCCAGTTCGCGATCGGCGCGAGCGCGCAGAGCGAGTTCGGCAAGGGCGGAATCGCTGCCGTACATCCGTACTCCGGCGAGCCGTTCTACGTCCAGGACTCGAACGGGACAAACGCCGGCTCGATCGACAACCTCGTGTTCGCTTACCTCGGCAAGTAGCAGAGGCGAGAGTGCAATCAATCGGGGCGGCCTCACCGCCGCCCCGCTCTGAGGAGGAGTGAATATGAGCGAGTATACACACGAGCAGATGCAGGCGATCCTCGGCAAACACGCCGCTTGGCTGCGCGGAGAGGCGCAGGGGGTGAAGGCGGTTTTCTCCGGGGCAGACCTCACGAGCGCGTACCTGAAAGGGGCCGATCTCCGACAGGCCGAGCTCCACGGCTGCGATCTCACCGGAGCGTACCTCTCGGAGATCGATCTCGAGAGCGCGACGATCAGCAAGTGCAACCTGACGAACGCTGTGGCGAAGGGAGCTCGGTTCCAGAGCGCCTCGATGCGGTACTGCAATCTCACGGGGGCGAACTGCCAGGGGGCGAACTTCCGAAGCGCGAACCTGCAGCAGGCGAACCTCACCGATGCGTACCTCAAGGACTGCGACATGGACGGGATCAGCGGGACCGGTATCACTTGGAGCGACACCTTCACGCACGGCCTGCACTACCGCGATGCGGATATCGAGTAAGGGAGAGAAGCGTATGAGTATGAGAGTTGACCGAAAGGTCTATCGAACCGCCACGGGCGGCCTGACAGACGATCCGGCGAAAGCCGCATTCGTGGCCCTGCCCGAGGGGGCGCCTGTCTCACCGGCCGAGCTCAAAAAGGAGCCCGCGCTCGGCAGATACATCCCGATCATCCGGGAGACCGAGGCGGCTCGGAAGAAGGCCGAGGAGGAGAAAGCCGCGCAGAAAGCGGCGAACAAGCAGGCGAATACACCGGCGAACAAGGGCGCCGGCGGAAAGAAGAAGGAGTAAACGATGGCAGAGTCAAGACTTTCTGTTGAGGATGTCAGCCTTACGGGGCTCGCCGCGACATATAACGAGATCGGCGGCGTCGATACGTACCTGGTCCGCAACGACGGCCGGATCATGCTGCATTTCAAGCACACCGGTGCGGGAGACGAGACGGTCACGATCCAGACGCCGAAGACGGTCAGCGGCCTCGCGGTCGCGGATCTTCCTGTCACCGTGCCGGCCACCACCGGCGACAAGATGGTCGGTCCGTTCCGTCCGGGGACGTTCAACGACTCCTCCGGCGATCTGAAATTCACCGCCTCCGCCGGCACGGATCTGACCTGTGCGGTAGTGCGGCTCGGGGGATAGCGTATGTCACTGATCACAACCGACGAGCTGCGCGAGCACGTAGAGACGGATCTGGCCGAGGAGGCGCTGCAGCGGGTGATCGACGCGAACGAGAAGGAGATCGTCCGGAAGTTCGGCGCGCACACGACGCAGGTCGACTACGTCGAGCCGGGTCGCAGCGACTGTCTCTTCCTCTCCCGCGCGCCGAGCGAGATTACGGAGGTCGTGGAGAGGTGGGGCGATACCGACACCACGCTCAGCGCCGACGACTACGAGCTCGTGGCGAACTGGCGGAGGCTGAACCGCCTCTCGACCGGGACGAATCCGACGAGCTACTGGGGCGAGCTCGTGAAGGTGACCTACACGCCAGCGGACCGCAACGACGAACGCAAGCTCGTGCTCGTGGACCTGTGCAAGCTCGAGCTCGAGTATACCGGCAATGTTGCCGACGTGGTCGGGGATGTGAAGACCACGAAGAAGGAGCTGCGAAAGGCCCGCACGGAGGTCCTCTCGAGGCTCAGCACGAGGAGGATCGTGTAGAGATGAGCGCGCGCGGCCAGATGACGCAGCGGTGCGATATCGAGCGAAAGCTCGAGAGCGGGACCGATCCGTACGGGGCGCCCGTCACCCAGTGGCAGACCGTCGGGCTCTCCGTTCCCTGCCGCTTCTGGTACGAGAGCGGAGGCGGGTCCCGCACGCGGGAGAACGAGAACGCGAGCTTGCGGATCCACGCGCTGCGCGGGATCCTGCCGGCGGACGCTGATCTGGCCGAGGGAGACCGGATTGCCCGTGTCGTCGATCGGCGCGAGAGAAAGCTCTACGGACAGCTCGTCCTCGACGCGGTAGAGCGGAGAGGTGATCACCTGTCGGTGATAGCGGAGGAAGTGAAGTGAGCGTCAACTGGAAGGGGAAGCAGCTGCGGGCGAAGCTCGATCGGGCGATCGAGCAGGGCATGAAGGAAACAGCGAGCGACTGCATCGCTACCTCGAAGGCCCTGGTCCACAAGGATACAACGAGCCTGCAGGGCTCGATCCGCATGGACGGTAGAGGCGTGCGCCGGGAGGGTGGGCAGATCTCTCTCGACTGGGGCTCCTACGGTATCGACTACGCGATCTGGCAGGAGTACCTGCCCGGGGAGGAGCTTCCCGAAGGCGGGACCCGACTGCTTTCCGGCGGGAAGCCGTACCTGCGCCCCTCTGCAGACGAGCACTATCCGGAGCTGCCCCGGAAGATCCGCAGCGCATTCGGGAGTCCGCTATGATCGACATTCTGGCTGCCGTGATCCGCTACCTGAAGGAGGACACCGATGTGGCCTTCCAGACCAGCGGGCGCATATACGGATCCGAAATCCCCGCGGCCGAGACCGCGGAGATGCCGCGCAAGTGCCTGCTGATCCGCGATGCCGGCGGGCGAGAGGCTGCCGACTTCGTGCCGCTCGCCTCTCCGCGTTTCGACTTCTTCAGCTACGGCGCCACGGCCTACGAGGCGGCGGAGGTAGATCGCGCCCTCTGGGAGGCGCTGCATAATCTGAGCCGAGAGGAGGCGAACGATACGCTTCTGCACTCGGCGACCATTTCCGGTGGTCGGCTCCCGTGGAAGGAGCCCGCCACCGGCTGGCCCGGATTCGTCCGCTCTGCGGTCGTGCAAGCCGGGACAGATGGGCTCTCGTGATGAGGAGGAAATATCATGGATGAAAAAATTATTATGGCACCGTTCGAGGCCTGGTGGGCTCCGGTCGGTGAAAGCGTTCCCGATCTGGCCGACACTCCGTCCGGTAACTGGGATAAGATCGGGACGAATGGGCTCTCGCACATGGCCGAGGGCGGCGTAACGGTCCGTCACACGCAGACCCTGAACGAGGTCCGCACCGAGGGTGGCACCGCTCCTCAGAAGGTAACGAGGAGCGAGGAGGATCTGGAGGTTGAGTTCAACATCGTCGACATGAGCCTCGAGGAGTACGCGAAGGCGATGAACGACCAGACGGTCACCGATACGGCGGCCGGAAGCGGCACCGCCGGCGTCCGGTCGATTCCGATCCGCCGTGGTACCGACGTGGAGGTCAAGGCGCTGCTGCTGCGGGGGGCGAGCCCCTACGGCTCGAGCTTCTCCAGCCAGTACTATGTCGCGCAGGCGTACGTCAAGGGAGATATCGAGATCGTGTACACCAAGAACGACAAGGCGATGGTCCACTTCCTTTTTGGCGCGATCGAGGACCCGAGTCAGGCGGCCGAGGAGGATCGGCTCGCGAAGCTGTACATGCAGGACGCCGCGGCGGCCGAGTAAGGAGAGAAGATGGATACACTTGATCTGAATGCACCGGTCGAACGGCCGAAGGTAAGGCTCGGCGAAAAGGAGTTCGAGCTCCTGGCTCAGGACGATATGAGCCTCAAGGACGCCGCTCTGATAAAGAGCGTACACAAGAAGTTTAAGACTCTCTCGGAGTCGGAAGAGCTCGCCGAGGAGGTGGCGGAGAAGTTTCTCGCCGACCTCGACAGGGCGATAAAAACACTCTTCGTCGAAATTTCGGATGAAGATTTCGCGAAGCTCGAGACGTGGCAGAAGAGCCGGATCCTCGATTTCTGGGGGAAGCAGATGAAGGCCCAGCGCGAGGACGCCGAGGGAGAGTCGGCGGAGGAAAACCCTACCGAGTAGTCGCCGACCTGCAGCGCTTCTACGGCGGCTCGCCTCGAGAGTGGCTCGAGCTCCCGTCCGGGCTGTGCGACATGATGGTGCGGGAGATGCCGCGGCTGCGCGCGCAGGAGGCCCTCGAGACGGCGACGGCGGTATGGGTCGGATGTGGAAACGGCAAGAAAGAGGCGGTTCGCAAGACGGTCGCCGAATGGGAGAGACGGATGCGGCGCGGCGAGCCGGTGCAGAGGATGGAGCTCAGCCGCGATCAGGTAGACGCGCTCATGCGTGCGAAGGGGATTAGCGTAGAATGGCAGAGTCGCTCGGACAAGCAGTCCTAACGCTTACAGTAGATCCGACGAAGTACGACAAGGCGATGGACTCGGCGCACGCGCGTGTGCTGAAGCTCGGCCAGTCGTTCCAGAAGGTCGGCAAAACCCTCACTCTCGGCGTAACGCTCCCGCTCGCCGCTGTTGGAGTGGCCGCCGGCAAGGCCTCGAGCGACCTGGCCGAGTCGATGAACGCGGTCAATGTAGTGTTCGGTGACTCGGCCGATAAGATCGCCGCCTGGGGCAAGACGGCCGCCGATAGCGCCGGGCTCGCGCAGAGCGACTTCAACCAGGCCGCGACCACCATCGGCTCGATGCTGCAGAACGTAGCGATGAGCGCAGAGGACGCGGCCGACTGGTCGATCACACTCACACAGCGCGCGGCCGACATGGCCTCGGTATTCAATACCGACGTGAGCGACGCTCTCGGGGCGATTCAGGCGGGGATCCGCGGGGAGATCGATCCGCTCGAGCGCTTCGGCGTCGGGCTCTCGATGGCAGCCGTCCAGGCGTACGCCGTGGAGAAGGGGATCGCGGCCGCCGGCGCGGAGATGACGAACCAGCAGAAGATCACCGCACGGCTCGGGCTGCTGATGGAGCAGACGAGCAAGGTCGCAGGCGACTTCGCCAACACCGCCGATCAGAGTGCAAACAGCTTCCGCGTGCTCAAGAGCCGTGTGGAGAACGTCGCCGCTCGCATCGGCGAGAAGCTCCTGCCGATCTTCGACAAGGCGGTCGATACGGTGAGCCGCGTTGTGGACTGGATAGACTCGCTGTCGGACAGCCAGCAGAAGCTCCTGCTCATCTTCGCCGGCACCGCCGCCGCAGTCGGGCCGGCGCTCAGCGTGATCGGCACGGCCGTCACCACAGTGACGCGGCTCGGGACCGCTCTCGGCGTGGCGAATACCGCGATGCTCGGACCCCTCGGTCTGATCGCCCTGGTCGTTGGCCTCGGCGTTGCCCTTGGCGCTACCGCTACTGCGGCCGACCGCGCGAAGCGCAGCGTGACCGGGATCGGGAGCTACGAGGAGCTGCGGAACCTGCAGAAGTCCACGCGCGCGATCGAGGCGCGCTCGCAGGCGATCGAGGACGCGTACCGACCGATGGATGCACTGGCGAAGCGCTCGGAGGCGATGGAGGAGCACTGGAAGGGGATCCAGGACGCAGCCGAGGAGACGCAGAAACAGGCCTCCGCGACTACCGCCGAGATGGAGCGGCAGAAACAGCTCGCCGAGGAGCGGTTCAACGAGACTTTCGCCGGGATGGAGGACTACCTCGAGAGCCAGAAAACGGAGCTCGAGCGGCTGAAAGAGACCCGCGCAGAATGGGCAGGACTGCAGTTCCTAAAAAGTCAGACCTACCAGCTCGACGTTCAGGCCGAGGCGCTCCGGCTCCTCGATGAGGAGATAGCGGCGCTCGAACAGGGGAGCGAGAAGACACTGGACTTTACCGCCTCTCTCGATACGCTGCGAGAGACGGGAAACGCGACCTACCAGGAAATGAAGGATGACCTGAAGGAGGCGGGAACGCTGACGCGGGATCTCGACAAGGCGACCGAGGATCTCGCCGATACCGTGGTCGGAGTGCTCAAGACCGGATTCGAGGAGACCTTCCAGTCTATCGGCGAGGCGGCCGAGAGCGGGAAGGATATCATGAACGCCTTCGGGAAGTCGGTCACGCTCGTGTTCGCGAACCTCCTCGACGCGATCGGAGAGTACCTGCTCAAGATGGCGCTTGCGTACGCCCTGGCCCTGCAGTGGGGCAAGGCGGCACTGGCGACCGCAGGGGCCGCGGCGGCGTTCGCCGCCGCCGGCTTCGTCCGCTCCTGGGCAGAGCACGCCTTCGCAGAGGGCGGCGTGATCGCCGAGCCGGTAGTCGGCGTCGGCCTCACCTCCGGTGAGTCGTACTCCTTCGGCGAGCGTGGTCCCGAGCGCGTGGATCCGCTTCACGGCGGAGGCGGCGGGAGCATGCGCCCCTTGAGGATCTATCTCGACCGGCGGCTCTGGTACGACGGGATGTATAACGCGAGCGTCAACGGCGATATCGTGATCCATCCGCACGGAGTGAGGGTGAGGCGATGAGAGCACACTACGTAAATCTGATCGACAGCGCGACGCTCACGAGCGATAACGAGAATCCGAGTTATCCGCTCACCGCGCTGCAGCATATCCACCTGGCGAATCCATTCCGCTTCAACTCGCTCGCGGCGAGCTATATCGACATAGACCTGGGGTCGGCGCAGGCGGCGAAGTCGATCGGGATAATCAGCAATCTCACCGCCGCCGCGACGATCACGCTCAAGGGCCACAGCGACACATCGAGCTGGGGGGCCCCGGACGTGGAGGAGACGGTGACAGCGGCCGACCGGAACCTGATGCACTACTTCACCGAGGAGACATACCGCTACTGGCGCCTGGAGATCACCGACGCGGCAAATCCGGACGGGTACGTGGAGATCAATCGGCTGTACCTCGGCGGGTATCTACAGATGCCCCGATTCGCTGGCGGCCTGCAGATCACACACGAGGATCTCTCGAGTCGTCGCTTCTCGCCGGCAGGTCAGCCGTTCAGCGTCGAGCGCGGCCGCCGGCGCAGCGTCGCCTTCAACCTCCCGTTCGTCCTGGCGACCGAGAAGGCGAGCTACGACACGGTGCTCGAGACGGTCGGGATCCATACGCCGTTGTGGGTCGCAGTGTGGGAGAGCGACTTCACGAAGCTCGAGCCGTTGTACGTGCTGCACGCCGAGGGGAAGGTGAACTGGCGAAAGATCAGCACCGGCGACTGGCTCTGGGAAGCGGACCTTGAGTATATAGAGAGCAAGTAAGGGGGAGAGATGAGCGATAAAATCAGCATACCTGACGGGAGTACCTGGAACGCCACCGACGTTGCGAACACGATCAACTGGATCACGCAGATCCTGACCGGCAAGAGCGAAATTTCATTCTCGAATATGACCGGCACCAGCGAGCCGAAGCTGCAGGCCGGCGGGATCGTAGAAGTCAACGGCGTGCTCTACTCCGCATCGGCCGAGAAATCGAACACCGGATGGAGCGGGATCGCGAACTCGACGCAGGCGTATCTGTACGCCGTGATCACCAGCGACAATATCGTCCCGACCTGGTCGACGACCGCGCCGACCTGGAGCGATGCGAAGAACGGCTGGTACGAGAGCGGGACGACGAAGAAGTGCATGCTCACCAGCTACAAGGACGCGAGCGGAAACTACACCCTGAAGCGCTTCCTCCCGCAGAAAAAGGACAGCACCGTACACGGGATCGAGACGATCACCAGCGGGAGCGGGAACTGGACCGTCCCGGTGGGTGTGACACAGATCAAGGCGACGATTGTCGGGGCCGGAGGGGGAGGTGGTGCACCGACTATAGATGATGGTGATGACGGAGGAGACACAGTTTTCAACGGAGTGACTGCCTCTGGGGGAAACGGAGGCCATGAGGCATATCAAGCCGGCAATGGACTCTCCGGACATGCGAGCCATGACGGGCTAGTAGCGGGGAACGGAGGTATGGGAGCAGTCGAGAGACTTGGTGACGTAAGATATTCAGGAACAGATGGCGGTGGCGGCAAGATAAAAATAGAAATCATGGCCGTCTCTCCAGGATCTCTACTTGCCTATTCCATAGGGAGTGGGGGAGCTGGCGGAAACAACGGTTCGTATACAGGTGGCAATGGGGGCGATGGGGAAATAATCATCGAGTACTGATATGGACACGGTAATATTTGAGTTCGACAGAGGAATTATCCGCGATCTCTTTTACTTCTCCGAACCGGGTATCTGCTCGGCCGTACTCACTATGCCCTATCAGTTCGTCGTTTCCTTCGGCGCCTTCGCCGATACCTATAACTTCCCCTCGACGCGGATCGAGCTCAAAAGCGTAGCGGTACTGCAGGACGGGACCTGGCGGGAGCTGCGGCTCACCACGAGCAAGGCGAACCTACGGACGCAGAACGAGAGCTTCTATTTCGAGGGGAACGTGTCGAACCAGGAGATTCATCTGCACCTCGATGATTTTCGGCCCTGGTGGAGCGTGGACCGGATCAAGCTCGGGTACACGAAGGGGTACAGTAACAACGGCTATCACAACGGCACGATTTACTATCCGCCGGCGCTCGTTACCGCAGGGCTTAGCGTACGGCGCGGGGTCAAGGGCGTGCTTGAGTCGAGCTCCTGGTACGCCGAGAACAGCGTCCAGATTCTGAACCTCGAGGGCGAGCTCGACGACATAGCGACCTGGGGGCTGTTCAACCGGCCGGCGCGGCTGTACGTCGGAAATAAGACCGAGGCGATGAGCTCCTTCCATCAGCTCCTCGCGAGCCGGATCGCGGCGGTCCCGGCAGCGAGTGCCGAGAGCGCGGAGATCCGCCTGCAGGAGAGGAAGAAGTACTGGAGTGATAAGATCGGCACGGCGACCTACTCCACAAGCGATTGGCCGAACCTGCCGGACAAGTACGTCGATAAACGGATCCGCCTCGCCTTCGGCCAGGTCGAGGGGATCAAGTGCGTCCCGGTTGACGAGTATACCTGGAAGATCTGCGACGTGCTCGACTACAGCGGGATCAAAGAGATCGAGGCAGTCTACAAGGAAGGGGTGGCTGTATCGACCGCCACCGAGGACCTGGCCGCGGCGACATTCACGCTCTCGAGCGAGGACGCCGACGGGTACGACGACGACATCACCGCCGACGTCAAGGGAGTGGTCGACGGCGACGGGGATATGATCGCGAACGTCCTCACGATCGCCCGCGAGCTCATGCGCTACTACAGAGGGATCGAGTATATCTCGGACAACTTCGACACCACCGCCTGGGCTGCGCTGGAGGCCGGCGCTCCCGACGGAGCTCTGGTGATCGACGGCGAGGAGCTCAGGGACGTGCTCGATCTGCTCGCCCTTTCGGCCCGCGTCACGATGTTCGCAACGCGCGCGGGACTGATCTCGATCGTGCGCGCCGATGAGACGAAGTCGGTCAGTGACGGTATCGTGCGGAGCCACAGTATCGACGGCGAGCTCGCCGCCGAGTACGACGACGAGGGCGTGGTCACCTCGCTGGAGATCGAGCACGACAGCGACCACGCGGACGATGAGCCGTACGTGTATCTCTACGACGAGCAGGAGACCGATATCTACCGCGAGTATGAGCGCAGGGAGACTGGGAAGTTCCGGGTCGCGATCAAGAGCCGCACCGACGTTGAAACGTGGGCGGAGTGGGCGATCGAGTTCTTCAGCTCCGTGCCGACATACTTCGGGGCCTCGGTGCCGATGGACGATTACGTCGAGTGGCTTTTCTTCGACACGCTCTTTCTCGAGGTCAACCACTGGGGTCGCGAGTGGTACGGGACTGTGAAGGCGCTGATCGAGTCGCTTGAGCTGCGTCTCGATGACATGATGATCGGCTGGCGGCTGCGGTACATCGGCACGCTCGAGAGCGGGTACGAGCCGCTCGCCGGCGAAAGCCTTGAGATCCTTACCGATGAGGATGGGGCGACACTATACACGGATCCGGAGGTGGCATAATGAAATTCAGTGACTGGGTATCAAGCGTACTGGCGGCGGCGACGAGTATCGGCAGCAGCGATAAGTTCGTGATCCTGCAGAGCGGCTTGCCGAAGAGTGCAACGCGGAGCCTGCTCGGGGGATTCACCGCAGGGATGACGATGGACTATGTCGGCATCTCCGTCCCCTCCGGCTGGCTGTGGGTCCCGCTGGAGGCGACGACGATCAGCCGCACGACCTACGCGGATCTCTGGTCCGCTCTCGGATCGATCGACTGGTTCGCTCCGAACTCGACCGCCGCCTCGAACGCCGCGGGCGCCGGGACATTTCACCTGCCGACCCTCGACGACTGCTATGTCAGGGGCGGTGTGCATGGGACAATATCAAGTGCTGATAACGCGAATAACGAGATAGAGATAGAGGACCAGCGGGGAACTACTCTTACCGACTCACATCTTCGCGACGGCTCACCAATGCGGTTTTACGGTGCCGACCTTCCGTCAGGGCTAAGTGCATGGACAACCTATTATCTGTGTTGGGACTCTGGAAATTCTCAGTGGAAAATCTACACCACCGAGGCGGACGCGATAGCCGACAGCGGGAGCAATCAGCAGACCCTTGCAGATGACGGGTCTGGTACCATGTACGCCACGCAGTTCGGGATTTCGCTCGATGATGCGATGCAGGGGCACTGGCATCAGTCATGGGGTAATGGTGCAATTGGATCAACGAAATCATTCTATTATATCGCCAATGGTGGCACAGCCCAAGATAAAACTGACGATACCAATCACGTGAGGGCCCCCGTTACAGACGGTACCAACGGCACGCCCCGCACATCCAACGAGAGCAGAGGACGCACCGGCTACATGGCGAAGATTATCTATACGGGAGTGTAGCGTGAATGGAGCGGCGACTGGAAACGATCCTAAGCAACGACCTGCGCGACGGGATGATCTGCGTCGAGCGGAAGGGGGATAGTATGGCAAAGCAGCAGCAGGCGGAGAAGGTGCCGGAGAATTATATGACCGCGATCTTCGGCATGATGGAGCAGTTCGAGAAAGCGACATCGCGGCAGATCGAAACGGTCACGGTCGCGGTAAAAGAGAACGCGCTGAATATCAAGCATAATGCCGAGAGTATCGGGAGGTTCACCGGGAAGCTCACGAACGGCTGGGGGGACACATTGAAGCGCCATGACGAGGAGATCAAGGAAAAGATCAGCGAGAAAACCTTCAACTCGGCCATGAAAAGCATACGCGAGTATATAGACGAGAAGATCCACGGAGTCAATAAACAGCTCACCGTCCTGATGTGGATCTTCGGTATCTGCTTTCCGGCTCTGCTCGGGGCGATTATCACGCTGATAATTCTGGTGTCCCAGGGAGGAGGCTGCGGAGGATGAGCGTCAACTGGGCCGCTTACGCGGCGGTGATGCAGGAGAAGATCGAGCAGCTCACGCTCGCAGAGCAATACCGGTACTGGGTCACCAACCTGATCGGCGCGCCGTACCGCTGGGGCCAGGAGGGACCGCTCGGAACCGACTGCTCGGGGACGATCGCCTTCGCGCTGTGGATGATGGGATTCGATATCCGCACCACGGCGCAGGGGCTTCTTGATCGAGTTTTCACCGTACCGTCCGACAGCTACGACGAAAGCAAGGCGCAGGCGGTCTTCTACCTCACGACGCGCGAGAGCAAGCACGGCGACCGCGTAGTACCGGCCGGCACGGCGATTCACGTCACCGCCCTGGTCGGCCCGGGGGTCGTGGTCAACGCCGGCGACACCGTGACGATATCGAGGCAGGAGTCGATCGAGGGATGGTTCCGCACCCGTAAAGGTTCCGAATCGCGGATCCGTGCGATAGACTGGGAGGTGGCTCGACAGCTGAGCCAGCGCGGGACCGAGGCGTGGGGCGTGGATCCGATCCTGATGGAGCTGCGGGGATGAACCGGAAATGGACGCTCGCGCGTTGGTCGATGGTCCTCGCGACCTGTGTGATAGCAGCCGGCATCGTGGGATATTTCATCGGTAAAGAGGGGGCGGCGGGAATTATCATGCAGGGACTCGGAGGCGTGGCGGGAGTGCTCTCGATATACGGAGCGGTCAACGTTACGCAGAAAAGCGTCGAGAAAAAGGAGTAGTGATGAAATGGAGAGTATTCGCAGCGCTGGCGTTGGTCTGCTTATTCTGCTTCTGTTCACCGCCGGCGGCTATCTCGCAGGACTACGGAGAGGCGCGCCTGATAGCGGAGCTCGAGTCGATATTGTTGAACTACGAAGCGCATACCGCGAAGCTGCATCGATCGCTGAGCTCGCAGGACGAGAGGCTGACGAGCTTACTGGAGAAATCGGCCAACTTAGAGCGCGACTTGAACGCAGCCTTGAGACGAGCCGAGAGCTCCGAGAGCAAATCGCAGGAGCTGCAGCAGACAATAGCGACGCTCAGGACATCGCTCGAGAGCTTGCAGAAACAAATCGAAGGTTTAGAGAGCTCCTTGAAGCGGCAGAGGTGGCTCCGCATTAGAGACGCGCTCGGAGCCCTGGGGGCGGGGATCCTGGCCGGCGTGCTGCTGCTATAAATAAGCCCCGCATAATGCGGGGCTACTGGTTTTTCCTGATTCTTTCAATATCCTGTTCAGAGTAGAAGCGCCTTCCATACTTGACCTCAACGGGCTCAAGCTTCAGGCGGTGAATCCTGACCCGCACATTGTTGAAAGAAAGGCCCGTAAGACTTGCGATCTCGCGGGCCGTGTAGGTGTTTACCATTCTTTTACCGACCTTCTTTTTCTGTGCAGCTCTTCGGGGTTCCGTAGTGATACAAACCCTTCCCAGCGGCCATCAATCAGCGCTTCTACCACCGAATAGTAACTGCCTGCTTTAGAATCCCATTTCCATTCACTTGCCCGAAGGTCTTTTTCATTAATTCTTAACTTGGTCATATCGTCCCCCTTTGCCGGGATGGGCTCCCGGCGGTCCGTGTAGGGTTTATCTGTAACTGTATCCTGCACGATACAACCTCTCAGCGTCGGCGGGCGTTACTACCCAATACTTACCGTCGTCACCCAAGATGATCCGCATGGGCTTTACAGCTCCATATGCGAAGTTCTCAGCATATCGCTCATTGTTAAACTTAAAAATCTTATTCTTGGTCATAGCATCCTCCTTAACTATACTTAATTGTAACACGTATGTTACATTCTGTCAAGGAAAGATGTAAAAAAAGAAGATTATTTTCGAGTATTTGTATATACCTATTTCCCGCCCTGGGGCGTGTGTACGAACGTGTGTATCTTTGCATCCAGAAATGCCCTTTTTTACCATGCCGAGCATAGAATAATAGAGATATTAGAGGGTAAAAATGGAGATTTGAGCCCTCCCCATTTTCGACACGCATGAGGTCACAGGTTCGAATCCCGTGTCGCCCATCCAGCCCCTGCAGATTTGCAGGGGCTTTTTTTGTATACTATACGTAATGGAACTGTATTGGAACGAAACCCTCCTCAAGCCCGGAATGCTGATCCGGGTAGATGAACGCAACTATCAGGTACTGAATGCCGAAGGCCGCCGGGCGCAGGTGGTCTGGGAGATCCTGGGACTTGATACGAAGAATGGTGACGCGGCCTACTACGACCCTGATTCAGGAAAAAGCTATTCGATGCGGAAGCTTATGAAGAGCCGCAGGCTACAGACGAGGCTGGAGCAGGGGACGATCATACAGATCCCCGCATGCACCGATTTCCTGGTGGTTCGGGAGTATCACGACGGCGTGCCGGCCTGTAAACGCTGCTACAGTGTGGATATGCTGGCTAACATAAGTGATTTCAGGATTATTGAAAAGTTGTGAGCCTTGTGGATTTAAAACAGACGGGCCCCGGCTGTATAGCCGGGGCCCTTTTTCCTGCTGAGAATCGGTGGGCGTTATGAAGTTTTCAAATTCTGCGGAGTTCCATCGATCCACAGCCGCACGTTACCGAACACAATAGCGGCGCGCTTGATGAAGGATTCGGTGGTACCGAAGGCGGTGTGCGGAGTGAAGACGACATTCTCCTGCACATTCATCAGGCAGTAGTCGGCAGGGATCGGCGGTTCCATGTCGTATACATCGATTCCCGCGCCGGCAATGTTTTTCTCTATGAGTGCCTCCGTCAGGGCCTGGTTGTCGACGACGGGACCGCGGGAGGCGTTGATAAGGATGGAGCTCTTCTTCATAAGGGAGAGTTTATCCCGGCTGATGAGGCCGCGGGTCGAATCTATGAGCGGAACGTGCAGCGAAACGACATCACTTTCCTGTAGAACTTCGTCCATGCTGCGCATCTCGATTCCGAGCTTCTCGAGTTCAGGACGGTCGGTTGTGTCGAAGGCGATGACCTGGCAGCCGAAGGCCAGAGCGGTTTTTGCAACTTCGCCGCCAATGGCTCCTGCCCCGATGACGCCGAAAATTTTCCCCGATAACTCCGTTCCGAAGTAAGCGGCGTTCGTTTCGCCGCTCCGGGTGGCCCCGTCCGCGGCAACAATCTTCCGGTATACCGCGAAGATAAGGCCGAAGACCATCTCGACGACCGCCTGGGTAGCGTAGCCCTGTGAATTGCAGACGGCGATCCCTTTTTCACGGCAGAGATCCATGGGGATGTGATCGACTCCTGTAAAGGCGACGCTGATCATCTTCAGCTTTGGCAGCCCCTCAACCACCGCGGCCGGGAGGGGCATGTTCGCCAGCATGAGGATTTCGCAGTCCCGGGCGAAATCGATGATTTCCGCGTCGTTCTTCCCCCTGCAGTCGCGGTAGATCAGCTCGTGGCCCGCCTTCCTGAGGGGAGCGAACTGTTTCGCAAGTTCTTCTTCCGATATAAGTAGCGGCTGTATGAGAGCAATTTTCATAAATGATCCTTTCATTGTTTTTGGATAAAAAGGCCGTCTGGCCGGGGGAATCATAGTAAAAACGGCTACAAATGTAAAGCGGAGCTGGTGTCCCCGAAACGGTACCTGCTTTTCAGGGGCGGTATTCGGTTTCAAAGTATGCCCGGCGGAAGCAGATGGACCGGGCAGAGGAGTATCAGGTCCGTATAGCGTAGAGCATATGAACGCCGACGTTGGAGAAGGTGCTGTTCCGGTCGGCGCGGACGGTGAAGTCCCTGGATTCGAGCATCGACTGCATCCGGTCGAGGAGTCCTGCTCCTCCAGGTATATGTTCATGCACCTCCATTGAGATCTGCCGTATCAGGGGCCAGTGCGCATCTTTGATCCCGGCCAGGACCCTGGATTCGGCATTCTCGGCATCGATCTTGAGCAGGTCTATACGGGTAATGCCGTAGTCCCGGATGATGTCGGAGAGTGCTGCGGTCCGACAGGTCATCTCCCGCGGCTGGTACATGAACGAATGGACCATGTCCAGGTAAAGGCGGCGCAGACAGCGTGGTACCAGCCGGTCTCGCAGCGAGTTCCAGTATTGCGGGTAATGCTCCAGCATCATGGCCCGTTTACGGGGCCAGTCAACCGGCACCATGGCGGAGTCCGCCGAGACTCTGGGATAATAGTAGAAATCAAACGTACCGGCCTGTTCTGCCAGACCAATCTCGAATGCATGCACATCGGCATTCAGACCGCGCACATTTTCCCGGAGAGCTGCGAATATCGGCGACGCCGGCTCGAAGGCATAGATCACGAGGTCCTCATAATGCTCGGCGGCGTAACGGGTGAAGTGGCCGATATTCGCACCGACATCGAAGACTATATCTCCCGGATGGATCTCGATACCTTCCCGCAGGTAGTCGTTGTCGCCGTATATTTCGTTGTAGCAGTAGAGGGCGGTCAGCGTGTCGAGGCAGGACACTCTCTTTCCATTGGGCAGGAGGATTTTTTTCATACCTATATACAAAATGAAGATTGATTATCTGTCAACAGGTTCGGTGATGTACAAAATAATACAAGTACGATAGTAAAATATTTGACAAACGATAATAACCGTTATTTAATATTAATACAGGGTCAATCGCCCTGTGAAAATTAATAAAGGAGAAGGCTTATGAAAAAGGTATTACTTGTTCTGTGCAGTATGATCCTGATCGGTCTTCCACTCTTTGCCGGCGGTCAGTCCGAGGAGATGGAAGCGGAAAAGGAGATGGTGGAAATCACCGAACCTGTTACGATTCAGTTCTGGCATGCCATGGGAGGGGCGAGAATCGATCTCATCCAGGGCATAGTCGACGACTTCATGAAAGAGAATCCCAACATCAATGTTGAGGTACAATACACAGGGTCCTACAACGACACCTTGAACAAAGTCAAGGCAGCATCGAAGGCGGGTAATGCTCCGCATGTGTTTCACATCTATGAGATCGGAACTCTGCAGATGGCGAACAGCGGAATCGTGACCCCTATTTACGAAATCGAGGCGTGGGACCCGATCGATTGGGATGCATTCTTCTCACCGGTACGAAATTACTATACCATAGACGGAAAGCATTATTCGATGCCCTTCAACTCATCGACCCCGCTGCTCTATTACAACAAGACATTCTTCGAACAGGCGGGACTCGATCCTGAAAATCCTCCGAAGACCTTCGCTGAAGTGATTGAATACTCGAAAGTTCTCAAACGTGAACTTCCGGAACTGTCAGCAGCAATTACATGGAACCTGAACAGCTGGTATTTCGAAGAGTTCCACTGCCTGATGGATGCTCCGTTCGTCAACAATGACAACGGACGGAAAGGCGAATACCCAACCAAAGCTGTATTCAACGGCAAAGCCGGTCAGCAGATCCTCGAGTGGTGGACCGGTATGGAGAAAGACGGACTCTTCCTGGATGTCGGACCCGGATGGGCCAACCACAGGGCCGCCTTCGGTTCGGGAGAGGTGGCTATGGTAATGTCCTCTACCTCCGATGTAAACCAGCTCACCGGACTGCTGGAGGAAAAGGGATGGGAAATGGGAACCGGCTACATCCCGCGGCCGGAAGGTGCGAAGGGGGGTGTGACGATCGGCGGCGGAAGCCTCTGGATCACCAACAACCATCCGAATGACGAACTGCTCGCCGCCCTCAAACTCGTAAAATATATCTCAAGCGACGGACCCCAGGTGCAATGGCACAAGGGCACCGGATACTTCCCGGTCCGCAAGACTGCGATGGAGCAGCTCGAGGCCGAAGGCTGGTTCGAGGAGAATCCCAATTTCAGGACTGCCTTCGATCAGCTCCTCGAGAGTCCCTACACCCTCAATACCGCCGGATCACTGATGGGGGTTTTTCCTGAAGCGCGGTCCCTCATTGAGACGGGAATCCAGAAAGTTTATGCAGGAGAGATGACTGTAAAGGAAGCTCTGGACGAAGCCGTTGAAAAAACAACCAAAGCGATGCTTGAATGGAATGAATTGGTCGAATAATCAGCAACACAGATGAAATAAGGGAGGACGGCACATCTGCCGTTCTCCCTTCAATTCAGAAAGGATAATAAGCCATGCAATCCTATTTTCATAATAAGAGGCTGCCGTACATATTGCTCCTGCCGACGTTTATCATTTTGATTGTATTCCTGTTCTACCCTGCCTTTGAAACGTTCCGCCTGAGTTTCTACAAGGTACATCCCTTCGGCAAAAAAAACATCTTTGCCGGTTTCTACAATTTCACCAACCTGTTAACCGATGAAGTGTATATCAAAAGCTTCACGACTTCGATCGTTTTCTCTCTGGCGGTTGTACTCGTGGGGCTCAGCATCAGTCTTCTCATCGCTCTCATGCTGAATCAGGATGTGAAAGGGATAAAAGTCTACCGCACCCTGCTTATCTGGCCGTATGCTTTATCACCGGCAATTTCAGGAGCTATTTTCCGGTTCCTGTTCAATCCGGCCAACGGGTATATGAACCATTTTTTCCAGGTAGCCACGGGCCTGAAAGCGGCGTGGCTTACAAATGGCTCCCTCGCAATTATAGTTGTCACTGTTGCGGCTACGTGGAAAAATCTCGGCTACAACATCATCTTCTATCTGGCGGGTCTGCAGAATGTACAGAAGGAGGCTATCGAGTCGGCGGCGATCGACGGTGCTGGCGCCGTTAAAAGGTTCATCTATATTACCTTCCCCATGCTCTCTCCGACCACCTTTTTCCTGCTGATCATGAATATCATCTACTCATACTTCCAGTCCTTCGGACTGATCGATGTGCTGACGGAAGGAGGTCCGGCCAACGCTACCAATATCCTCATCTATCAGCTGTACCGTGATTTCTTCGTCAATGCGAAGACAGGATATGCTGCCGCTGAGAGCCTGATTCTGTTCACCCTGGTGGTATTGCTTACCATGGTACAGTTCAAGACCACCGGCCGCAAGGTCTACTATCAATAGGAGGTATGAAATGAAAAGAACGAAACTTCAGTCTATACTGCTTCACACTTTCATTATTATCAGCATCCTTATCGTAAGTCTTCCTGTCATACTCTCCTTCATAATCAGCACCCAGACACCGGCGGAAGTATACTCTTCTCCTCCGAAGATATTGCCTTCGGCCCATTTTTCGAACTATGCAGTTGCGTGGCGCAGCGTGAGTCTCGGACGGATGATGCTGAATTCCACGATTATCGCTGTGGCGGTAACGGGGGGTAAAATTGTCTTCAGTTTGCTGGCAGCGTTCGCCTTTACCTATTTCGATTTCAAGGGGAAAAACTTTCTGTTCTTCGTTGTGATCGTCACGCTCCTGCTTCCGATACCGGTCAGAATTGTCGCGCTGTTCGGCATAGTCAGCAGCTTCGGTTGGATCGATACCTATGCAGGCTTGATCTTTCCTTTTCTTGCGAGCGCGACGGGAACATTCCTGTTCGTCCAGCGGTTCAGGACCATTCCTATCGAATTGCTGGACGCGGCCAAGATGGACGGATGTCATCCCATGCGGTATCTCTTTCAGGTGCTTATACCTCTGTCGAAGAATTCCATCGGGGCACTGACGGTGATTGAGTTCATTTATATCTGGAACCAGTATCTCTGGCCACTGATGGCTACGAACTCGGAACATATGAGGGTCGTTCAGATCGGGGTGAAAATGCTCATACAAGCTGAGGCGATGAACAACTGGGGTGTAATAATGGCCGGGGTCATGATCACCATGATACCGACGCTCCTCTTATTTTTCCTCATGCAGGAGAGTTTCATGAAGGGATTCGCTCTAGCGTCTGAGAAATAGGTTCGTTGTCCGCCAAGAACGGGCCGCAGAAAGCAAAAAAGACAGCCCCGGGGAAGGGAAGCCCCGGAGCTGCAGACACTTTTTTCAATCACTTTGAATAGGGTCAAAAGAGGTCCTGGTTCATATCGACGAATGTGTCTATGATCAGGGTCTTGGCCTCATCGATCATCTCTTCCTGCTCTTCGGTGTCGAGTGAGAAGGGGCAGGCCACGATCTTGTAGATCTGGGAGGTCCGCTTGATGGATGCTCCTTCGAAGGCGATGCTCTTCTCGACTTCCATATCTTCTTTCAGATTGCAGTTCTCTTCCTGTATGCTGGCGGGAACGTCTTTGCGCAGACCGATGCTGGTGTACTCGATTTTCCGGCTTCCATCGACGAGAGGGCCGATGGACAGCAAGGATCCCGAGTAGGTGAGGGATAGGGCAGCCCGCTCATCGTCCTTTGCGAAGAAGCCGATCTCATCCATGCCCATTTCGATCATCCTGCTTTCGAATGCTTCCAGTTTCTCCTCCCAGCAGGCGGCCAGTTCCTGAACGGTCTCCTTGTCCTGGCTGAGCCCGAAGGAGCGGGCCACGTACTGCAGGTGTTTTTGAATATTTTCCGGTATGGTTTTCTCGGTTTCAGTCATTTCCATCCTCCTCATTGGATACACATATCTACAGCGTATCCCCGGAGGCTGGATTATTGTATATGCCCTTTGGTATAATTTACATTGATGAATATGAATACCTGGTACCTGCAGGGACAGCTGTCCGATGCTTCACCCTGGATTGTGCCTGTTTACAAGCAGCGGTTCACCATCGGCCGGGGTTCGGACCGGGATCTCATTCTCGCGGCCGCAGGCGTATCGAGGTCTCATGCATGTCTCTACAGCAGGGAAAACAATCTGATCCTGGAGGACTGCGGTTCGAGGAACGGGACATACCTCAACGGCAGCCGTATAGCGGGACGGGCGCCGGTCAGGGACGGTGATATTATCCATGTAGGCGGATACGAGTTCACCATTCGTTATGGGGAAAAAAATCAGGCCCCGGACCAGACCCTGGTGGAGAGCCGGAGCGAAGAGGCCAGTGATTTCGCCCGGCGCTTCGGCCTCTCGAGGCGGGAAGACGAGGTACTGTACCTCTTACTGCGGGGTAAGACGATGCAGGAGATCGGCACCAAGCTCTTCATAAGCCCAGGAACCGCCAAGCTCCATACCCAGAGCATTTACAAGAAGACCGGCTGCCACAGCCGGGCCGAGCTCATCACCCTATACCGGGGGCCGCTTCGGTCCGGCTGAAATATTGAGTCAATCCGCCGCTTTTATAACCCTGACCGACTCGATGGTGACGGGACTCAGAGGCTTGTTGGCGCCGTCGGTCTTCACCTTTCCAATAGTGTCGACCACATCCATTCCGTCGATCACCCTTCCGAAGACGGTGTGCTTGCCCGCGAGCCAGGGAGTGTCTATGAGGTTGATGAAAAACTGCGAGCCGTTTGTGTTCGGACCGGAATTGGCCATGGCGATCATACCGCGCTCCGGTTCGTGGGATTCACGACCGGTGTTGTAGCGGTAACCCTGCAGTTCGTAGGCGTCCTTCAGGGAGAGTTCGGAGATCCGCTGCTGCACCTCGGCAAGGCGGCTGTCCAATTCCTCCTGGGTGGTGATTCCCATCTTCTGCGTCAGGGGAATGACGATGAGACGGGAGAAGTCCTCCTGGGTCCGTATCCCCAGCAGATTCGAAGGTCTGCCCTGAGCATCGAAGGCCGGGGATTCGTCGAGCCCCAGCGAGTCGGCATTGATCTCATCTTCGAAGGTGTAGCCCGGCCCGCCCGTTCCGGTCCCGAGGGGACAGCCGCCCTGAATCATGAATCCGTCGATGACCCTATGAAATATCAGCCCGTCATAGTAATTGTCGATAACGTTCCGCCCGGTCTGCGGGTTGGTATATTCTTTCTCGCCCATTGCCAGTCCAATGAAGTTGTCCACTGTTTCCGGGGCCTCGTCATCGAAGAGTTCGATATCGATGGTGCCCATGTTTGTTACAATCCGGCATACCGGCCGGGACGTGTCTTCCATAGCTGACCTCTTGAAGTCCGCGGAAACGGCGGGCATCAGAACCGATACCAGCAGAACCGCAGTTATAATTACAGATGCGTTTCTTCGTACCATGTGAACGAGTGTACCGGAAAGGCCGGATAGAGAAAAGGGGTTTTTCAGCAGCAGGCTGGCGGCCTTTGACAAAAAGCGCTTATTGTATCACATTTACAACATATGAAAAGAATACCATTTGACGATCTGCAGGCAACACTTTACGGGATTTTAATCCGGGAGGGCTTCCAGGAAGACAAGGCTTCTGCATGCGCGAAGATCTTCGCCGAGAACACCCTGGACGGAGTCGCCTCCCACGGAGTGAACCGCTTTCCCCGCTTCATCGAGCATGCCCGGAAGGGCATCATTCGGATCGATGCGGAGCCGGAAAGGACTGCCGCCTTCGGGGCCCTGGAGCAGTGGGACGGAAAGCACGGTATAGGGCCGCTGAACGCCCTCCACTGCACGGACAGGGCGATCGAGTTAGCGCAGACCCATGGACTTGGATGTGCAGCATTGAAAAACACGACCCACTGGATGAGGGCCGGTGCATACGGGTGGCGGGCCGCTAAACGGGGATACCCCTTCATGTGCTGGACCAATACGACCCCGAATATGCCGCCGTGGGGCAGCAAAAAACCTGCCGTCGGCAATGATCCGCTGGTCATTGCCGTTCCGAGAAAAGACGGACACATCGTTCTCGATATGGCACTCTCGCAGTTCTCATACGGCAAATTGGGAGTATACAGAAGCCGCTCGCAGCAGATGCCCTACGATGCAGGATTCGATGAAGAGGGAAATCTCACCGCCGATCCCGCACAGGTTCTCAAGACGCAGCGGGTCCTCCCGATAGGATTCTGGAAGGGCTCCGGATTGTCGATCATGCTCGATCTGCTGGCAGGTATTCTCTCCGGCGGATCCCTCACCAACGAAATCCCCGAAGAGGAGCGGACTCTGTCCCAGGTCTTCATTGCATTCAACGCGGATTCATACGGAGGTATGGACTATATTGATGCGTATGCTGAAAGACTCGTGCAGGACCTCAAGTCAATCCCGCAAGAAGAGCGGATCGATACCATATCCTATCCGGGAGAGGGCTCCCTGGCCAGACGCAGAGATAATCTTGAAAACGGGGTTCCCGTAGACGATCACATATGGGAAAAAATCGAGGCGCTGTCTGATTGAGCGGTGATGCTCTGCAGACACTTTGCCGCGGGGTTTTACTGTACGCCGAGGGTGTAGGAGATCTCGTCGGCGATAGCGATGACCTTTTTGGAGACTTCAGGTACCTTTTCGGGGGTCAGCGTTAACGTGGTAGCGGTTATACCGATCGCGGCAATGACGTTCCCGAAACCGTTGCGGACAGGCGCGGCCACACAGCGGACATTGTCATGGTATTCACGGTCGTCTACGGCATAGCCCTGTTCAACTATTTTGTCGAGTTCCCGGGCAAGGTTCCCGAGATCGGTCAGAGTATTGGATGTATGCTGCTTGAGCTCTTCATTCCGGAAAAAATCCTGGACGTTCGCACTGCCAACATCGTAGGCGAGAAGGACCTTACCAACCGATGAGCTGTATGAAGGGGCCAGGGAACCTGCGCGGTTGGCGATGCGGATGTGTTTCGGTCCGTCGCAGACCCCGATCAGCATCACCTGTTTTCCCGCCCACACACCGATGTGCGACGTCTCCCCGGTCG
>Ga0272443_10000957_pt1 | contig 46872 bp, 29 predicted proteins | sample SSMAcet12_FD_193581 | JGI IMG/M metagenome (GOLD analysis project Ga0272443, IMG submission 193581) | Marine sediment archaeal communities from Little Sippewissett salt marsh, Falmouth, MA, United States - SSM-Acet-12 | ecosystem: Environmental > Aquatic > Marine > Wetlands > Sediment ...
CCTCCGCGTCGGTCCCGAAGTAGACCTCGTGCGCCGCCGCCTCGCGCCCGGCCCGCCAATCGAGCACGGTATCGACGCTGACGTCGACCGCCCCGTCAGCCGGCTCGGGCTCGCGCGCCTGGATCGGGGTGTAGAGGAAGCGGACTTCGCTGAGGCCGACCTGGCCGGTCATGCCGTAGGCACTGTTGACGGTCAACCGGACATGCTGAGCGGCCACACCCTCAAGGTCAACGATGGTGTTGGCTGCGTAGTCTCCGCGGGCCGTGGCCTGGGCGAACTGAACGTCCGTCAGCACGATCCAATCCGTGCCATTCTCAGAGTATTCGAGCGTGACATCCTTGAATCCAAAGCCCAGGAGCGGCTCAAACTGGACGTTGTAGTTCCAGACCTGGAGTTCATGCAGCTTGTAGACGTTGTCAAACTCGTACTGGATGTACGGGGTATCCGCCCCGGCGGGAATGCCCACCCACATATCGCTGTTCACCGTCGAGTGTTGATCGTCGGCGCTGAGGCCCGACCCATCGACGGTCTTCTCGGGTCCCGATTCGGGCTCGGACGTGGTGTTGCTGGTCGCCGTAATGTTTGCGATCGGATAGGCCAGCGGTTCGGCGGTGAAGCTCCAGACCTCGCCTCTGAAAATTGTGTTGTCCGGTGCCGCGTTGACTTCGTCGACCCGCCAGTAGTAGGTCTGGCCGAATGCGAGCAGGCCTTCGGGATCGTACGTAGCGCCGACCTGTCCCTGGCTAACCAGCACGCCCAAGCCATCGGCCCGGCTGGCGAGGTTGACATCGTCGAAACTCGTGCCGAAATACACGTCGTGCGCGGCCGCGAACTCGCCGGCAGTCCAACTGAGAACTACATCGCGCGGGATGTCGATCACCCCGGACTCGGGAACGGGATCTGCCGCGATCTCGGCCCCGACGCGCATGGCCTGCTGTACTTCAGCCTCAGACAGCGCCACGTCGAAGATCTTGACCTCATCCATCAGACCGGTGTAGTACCGGCTGTCGAGGGTGTTGGCGCCAACAGCCAGCACCGCCTGAGCATCCAGGGGTCCGTCGTTCGAGTGGGCGACGGTATTGTCGAGCACCCCATCGATGTAGATGCTGTTGATCCCGGCGACCGTATCACGAACGGCGGCGATGTGCACCCACTCGCCCGTGACGATATCGGCGTTCGAATTGACCGAGGTATCGGGATTGCCGACGAAGAAGGAGAACTTGGTCCCCAGCACGGCAATGACAAAGTCGTTTGCCACCCCCGCGACATCGGACCAGAACAGGCCGTGGCCCTCGTATGCCTGCGTGCCGGTCGCCCCTTCGGTGTCCGTTTGGATCCAGGCCATCATGGTGAAATCATCCTGGACCGGTCGGTCCAATTCCACATAGGCATCACTTCCGTTGAAGGAGTAGCACCCCCCGGCATATCCGGCATCAACGAGCTCGAGTCCGCCGTTGGGCGTCGCATCATTGCCATTTTCCGAGGCATCGACGACCGTACCACCAAGCTGGTCAAAAGGGTAGTACACGAGGGGATCGGGCCCGGCCGCCCCTGCCTGGGTGGCATACCCGGCCAACAAGGCAACCGCACAGAACAGCCAAGTCAATTTCCGGCACATAAGAGTCCTCCTTCGCAAAAAGCCAGAAGCCATCTCACTTCGGCCACACGCCAAAGCACATAGGGCTTACAGGCAGACCACACCCTGTTTGTAGACAGGATGCGCTGCCACGATTTGATGTTGCACGTAATGGAGGCGCGTCGCGATTTGTCCGACGTCGTTGCCGCTGGTCGAAATACCTCCACACCGATGCCCTTTCCCACAATCCTCCTTCTCCTGCCGCTCGAGAGCCGCTCATCTGCCTGGTTTGATCCCAGATGATATCCCGATCTCGGCCTCCAGCGGGCCGTTTTGAAAAAAGAGCCTTCTCCTGCCGGGAAATATCCCAGAGGACGTCAATTTGGAAGAAAAAGCGTTCAGAAGCCGTCGAAAAGTGGGAAAAAGGGGCTTCTCGCTCCCCACCGGCTCTCCCCCCGCCATTTGGATTCGGTCGATTGAGTTGTCCCGCGCGATGAAAAGCCGCGGCCCTGGCGTCAATCCGCCGGGGCCGCGGTCCATACCCCTTGCCTGAGATCGGATGCAGGCATCCTGCCCGATCTCTTCGAGATCATAACTACGGTGTCGCCGTGCCGATCAACTCGACCTCCGCGATCTGCATGCTGTTGGCACTGGCAGAATCGCGAACGGTCGGGAAGAGCACCTGATAGTGCGCGTAGGCCACACTATTGTCGAACGTGATCGGCGTCTCGTTCTTGGTGAAGCGCGGCCAGGCCGTCGCACCAGCGAAGTCGACGATGTCGCCACTGGCGATCAGAGTGTAGGGCCCATCAATGCTACTGTTGGAGCCGTACAGTTCGAAGCTCGCCGGATCGCGTTCCGCGGCGTCATTGGCCGTGGTGAAGGTGATCTCCGTTACGACCGTGGCGCCCACCAGCGGGGTGACCTGGAAGCCGGTTGGCTCCGTGGCACCCTTGAAGTGCAGGAACTTCGTGGCCGTATCGTCGTCGATCACCAGACCCGGGTACTCGGCGGCCGGCCAGTCGCCATCGTCCGGAACGCCCACAACCACATCACCGGCGCGGGTAACGTCAGGCGAATCGACCGCACTGTCGGCAAGCACCTCGGGATACAGCCCAATGTCGTCGATGTAGACGATCCCCTGGGCGTCGGCGCCCTCGACGCCGATGGTCAGCGAATTGACGTTGCTGACGTTACCGACCGTGGACAGATCGATGCTCCACAACTGCCAGGCCGCACGCCTGATGCTGGCGGCCGGACCAGCGTAGTCGACCCGGGTACCGTTGATCTTCACATACAGTTGCGCGATGCTGTTGTCCGAGGCGCCGTGGAAGTACAGCGACAGGCTCTGAATGCCGTTGGTGGCCCAGTTCTGATTCAGCGTGAGATCGGCCTCGGCCGTGGTAAAGCCGGCGTTGTCGTACTGAAGCGGCATGGACTGAGCGCCACCGTGGACAATCGTCCGCTCGGCGAACGGTTCCTCCAAATAGCCGACCGTCGAACCGGTTTCGTTGGTCCAGCCATCGATCCACGTCTCGTAGATGAGATTGTCTTCGTCGTTGTAGCTCTCAAAATCATCAACGACGAGGTACTCCTGCGTGGCGAAGCTCCACATGTCACCGGCCCAGGACTCCGCGTCCTGGATCTCCGTGACCTGCCAATAGTAGGTCGCGCCGAGATCCAGCGCACCCGGGTTGTAGCTGGCGGCACTGGGTGTGCCAGCCAACTCCAACGCGTCCGGATCGGTGCCGAGGTACACCTCATGCGAAACCGCATCACGACCGGCACGCCAAGTGAGTTCCGCGTCCACGCCAACATTGGTCGCACCGTCGTTCGGTTGCGGCTCGCGGGCGTGGGCGGGAATGTACATGAAGCGGACTTCGCTGAGGCCGTACTGCGGCAGCGCTCCCCAGCCATCATTGATGAGGAACCGGACGTACTTGGCGGCCAGCCCCTGGAAATCGATCGTCGTGTTAGCCGTATAGCTGGCGTTGGCGGTGGCCTGAGCCAGCTTGACGTCACCGAGAACCGCCCAGTTCGCGCCGTCTTCAGAATACTCGACGGTCACGTTCTTGACGCCAAAGCCCAGCAGCAATTCGAACTGCACGTTGTAGTTCCAAACCAGCATCTCATCCAGCTTGTAGACGTGGTCGAATTCGTACTGGATATACATGGGCTCTGCGCCGCTGGGACTGCCAAGCCACATGTCGGTACTGGCGACAGAATGCTGGTCGTCGGCGTTGAGGCCGGAACCATTGACGGTGTTCTCCGGCCCGGCGCCGGGGTCGGGCGTCAGGTTGCTGCTGGCGATCACGCCCTCGATTGCGTAGGCGAACGGTTCGGCCGTGAAGCTCCAGACGGACCCTTTGAAGATGGTGTTGTCCGGCGCCGCATTGACCTCGTCGACCCGCCAGTAGTAGGTCTGCCCGAATTCGAGCAGGCCCTCAGGGTCGTAGCTGGTCGCGGTTTGCCCCTGGCTGACCAGAACGCCCAGCGGATTGTCGCGGCTGGCGGCCTCGACATCGTCGAAGGAGGTGCCAAAATAGACGTCGTGGCTGGCGGCCAAGTCTCCGGCCGTCCAACTCAACACCACGTCGCGCGCGATATCGGTCGCCCCTTCTCCCGGAACGGGCGCCATGGCGGTGGTGAAGACTTCCATGTACTCGGCGACCGCAATGAGGTTGTCGATGCTGAACGATCCGTCGCCATCGCCATGGTCGTGAATTCGGACAAACCCTCGAAAAGTGTCACCCTCTACGTAGTGCGCCACCCATCCAGCCGCATTGCCGGCGGCGTCGACTGCGAGAATTGTCAGATTATCCCAGGCGTCGGGCAGTGTCGGCCGTCGCGATTGCCACGTTTCCGTCAACCCCCACGCAATTCCATCCTCGGTAAGAGTCACGTCGTCGTACGTGTCCCTCGGTGCCGAGGAGCCTGCAAGCCCCAGAGCATTCTGCGATCCGGCATCGCCCCAGGTGGTATTGGCTCCGCCCGATGTGGTTTGATAGTAGAAGGGAATATCCGAATACCACACCACCTTACCGCCGGCTTCCAGATAGCGTCGAATCGTACAGTTCTCGTCCTGGGTTTCGGCCACCGTGTCCGGCACGGCATCCCGGCACATAACCACGACACTGAGTTTGCCATCGCTGATGCGCGCGTCCATCCACGTCTTCAATTGCTCGGCGTCGACCACCGTGTAGCCAACGGCCTCCAGCGCATCGCGGACGGGCCCGCCGTCACCGGCCCAGGCCGTCCCATAGTCACCATCCCAGTAGGCGACGCGATCGTACGCACTGCCCTGAGCGTACGCCGCAGTCGAGCCTAACACAGATAGCGTCAGTAGCATATAAACCAGTCTTCTACCCATGACATACCTCCTTTGAAAAGAGCCTATCCAACTCACGTTCCGGCCCCATGCCAGAACCGCCCCCCTCGTGACATCCCATGCGGTTATGCGAGTGACCAGGCAACCGCCGCATCTTGAAACATATCGTCGCGTCGCGGGCGACACATCACTTCAATCAGCTACAAATCGGCTCGCTCACCTCCTTCCCACAGGTCAGGTCTCTCGCCGTCTGAACAGCATCGTCCCGGCCTATGCATGAGAATTGGGCGTCCGACTCCCCCACATCGCCACTTCCAGTCACGTCCTTCACTCCACACCGTGCCTTGATCTCCAATTCCAGACCGTGTCGCCGGCGGCGCCAAGATCCGCATCCATCACATACGAAGCAGGTTGTACGCCTGCGGAAACCGTCACCACCGCCCGGGACCTTTTCGTCCCGTGCCCGGCAACCGCCCCAGCCAACCCCGCTTATCGGACGGTCATATCCAGCACTAGGGGAGCGGCCGGCCGAACTCGATATCGTCGACGTAGATCTGGCCGGTCCCGGCAGAAGCCGGATTGTCTCGATCACCCAGCCCCAGGTAGACCGTGGCGACATTGGCCAGATTCACACCCGCCGCAGTCAGGTCCGCGAAGGGAACCACCCATTCCTGCCACTCCGTGGCCAGGACCACCTGCGAGTCGGCATGAGCCACCACTGCAACATTGCCGGCGCTGTCTTCGACCGCCAGATAGAGCGTGTCAGAAGCATTGTCGGCCCGGCCCTGGACGAACAGGCGCAACGAATCGGCGCCTCCGACCGTCCAGTCTTGATCACTCGCCCACGTGCGCGAGGCTTCGGAGTAGAATGGCGGCTCGGCATTGTTGTATTCCAGCGGCATCGACTGCGTTCCACCGTGAACGATCACAATCTCAGCGAACGGCGCATCCAAATGCCCAACCGTCGAACCGGTGGAGTTGATCCAGCCATCGATCCAGGTATCGTAGATACGATTGTCCTCGTCGTCGTACGCCTCGAAATCTTCGATGGTCGCGTACTCCTGGGTCGTGAAACTCCAGAGAGGCCCGTCCCAGGAAGTGACCGCTTCGGCCTCGTTGACCTCGTCGACCCGCCAGTAATACATGCGGCCGAACTCGAGACCGTCGGGCGCATAGACGTTCTCGGCAACCACCTGGCTCGGCGCCGTACCATCCGCCACACTTTCCTGATCGATTCCAAGAGAGATTTCGTGTGAGGCCGCCGCGCGTCCCGGGCGCCAGGTCATAGCAGAGTCGATTTGCACCGCCGTGGCGCCGTCGGCCGGTTGCGGCCCGCGCGCCTGGACCGGGATATAGAGGAAACGAACCTCGCTCAGGCCGTACTGGCCCAGTACGCCCCAGCCACTATTGATGGTTAGCCGCACGTACCGCGCGGCCGTCCCGCCAAACGCCACGGTTGAGTTAGCGGCGTAGTCGTCGCTGGCCGTCGCCTGGGCCAATTGCACCTCGCCCAGCACGGTCCACGCGGTACCATCGACGGAATAATCCACGACCACGTCCTTGAGACCGAAACCGAGGATCATCTCGAATTCCGCGTTGTAGTTCCAGACCAGCATCTCATGCAGTTGGTAGACCTGATCGAATTCGAACTGGATGACCATGGGATCATCGCCGGGAGAACCCAACCACATTTCCGAAGTGACGGTCGAATGCAGATCGTTGGCGTCGAGGCCCGAACCGTCGACCGCATTGCTGGGCAGTTCGGTCGAACTGGACAGTGTATTGCTCGTGGCCACAACGTTCTCAATGGCGTAGGCGAACGGCTCGGTGGTGAAGCTCCAGACCGGGCCCTTGATAACCGCGTTGTCCGGCGGCCCGTTGACTTCATCGACGCGCCAGTAGTACGTGTGGTCATAGGCCAGGCGACCGGGATCGTAGGAACTGGTCGCCTGTCCCTGGCTGGCCAACACATTCATCGGATTGGCTCGGCCGGCATTGTTGACGTCATCGAACGTCGTGCCAAGATAAACGTCGTGTGTCTGGGCAAACGCTCCCGGCGTCCAGACCAGATCCGCATCGCGCCAGGTATCGGTCGCTTCGTCGGCCGGACTGGGATTCGTCGGCAGATCGCGTCTGGGCCGCGGCGGCTCGGCTCCGAAATACAACCGGTCGAACCAGACCTTCGAATTCAGATCTTCCCCGGACATCGGCCAGAACGGCCCCTTGACCATGTAGTAGATGTCCACCTCCCAGGCCGGATTCGTCGTTGTCGTTTCGGTGGTGTGTTCGTAGTCGAAGGTGAAGGTCTGCGCGACCTGCGTCAGTTCGACTTTCTCTTCCCACAAGGTCAACCACTGTGGGACTTCCGGCTTGTAGAGTTGAAAGAGGACCGTCATCTCGCGGGCTTCGGCCGCTTTGGCCGTGAAGCCAATGGGGTAATGCTCGCCCTGCACGAGTCCGGCCGCCAGCGGCTGAGCCACTCCGATGCTGGTGGTCGCTGAGGCGTCGGTGATATCGAGCATGACCGCGTTCGCCCCGGACAGCCCGGCATCCTGCACCGCCACCACATCGAATCCCGTGGTCCCATAGCGGAACCATCCTTCCAGGCCATTGTCAAACTCGCTGTTGACGATCTGGTTTTCCTGAGCCCGGAGTGCCGATGGGGTCAGAGTCAGCACGAAGACGCATGAAATGATGCACATCATTGTTCTGTTCATGACGATCCTCCCTTTCAGCAACACTGTCGATCAGCATAGCTGCGCCCCGGTCTCCAGCCGGAACACTTACCGCCCCGCTGCCGAGAGCAACGCCGTATCGGCGTACGGAATATGGAGAAAATCAACCACTCGTGGAAATACGAACCGTTTCGCAGGGGTATCAAGACCAGGCGGTTCTGCGGCGGAAATGGACATCAAGCCCTCTCTCTGCTCTGCACTCATCATCACGCGCTGCATCCAAGCCTCCGATCCGAGCCCTCACCGCCTGTCGCGATGAAACGCACCGGCCGCCCCAAGCCTCATGACCGATCCCCAGGGCCCGGTCCGGGGCGAGCCAGCTTCTCTCCCTTATAGCAGAATCCGACCCTGTGAGGCAAATGATTTTCGGACGCAGCCTCAGCGGGCAGAGGCGATCCAGGCACTGGAAACGGGCTGGATCAAGGCGGATACAGAGAAGAAAACGCGCAAAAAAACGTGGCTCCGGCGAGAACCGCCGAAGCCACGCATGATACATAACTGGCTATCGCTGCCGGTTGCCCGGCAACGCGGTTCCGAGTTTACGGGGCCAGCACGCCGATCAGTTCAATCTCGGCGACCTGCATGCTGTTGGCGCTGGTCGCGTCGCGAACGGCCGTGATCAGGATCTGGTAGTGATCGTAGGCCGTATCGTTCTCGAACGAAATCGACGTCTCGTTCATCGTGAAGCGGGGCCACTCGGTCGCCTGGGCGAAGTCAGCGATATCGCCGCTGGCGATCAGCGTGTACGGGCCGTCGATGCTGTCATTCGAACCGTAGAGTTCGAAGGCCGCCGGATCGCGTTCCGGGGCATCGTTGGCCGTGGTGAACGTCACTTCCTTGACCACCGTGGCACCGACCGACGGAGTGATCTGCAATCCGGTGGGCTCAGAGAAGCCCTTGAAGTGCAGGAACTTCGTAGCGGTGTCATCGTCGATGGCCAGATCGGGCGTCTCCGCCGCGGGCCAGTCGCCGTCGTTCGGGACGCCTTTGACGACGTCGCCGGCGCCGGTGATGTCCACCATGACATTGTGCGACAACGGGGTGCCGAAGCCAATGTCGTCGATGTAGAGCAGACCGGTGCCACCGGCGCTCAGATTGTCCGGATCGCCCAGACCGATGACCATGGTGCTGACGCTGGCCATGTTCACGCCGGTAAACGCGCTAAGCGGAATTTGCCACTGCCGCCAACTCGTCGCCAGGGAAGCCTCCGGGTCAGGATGGACCACGGTAGCGCTGCGGCCGGCCGTGTCTTCCACCACTACGTACAGCGCCTCGGCATCGTTGCCCGGCTGGGCCACGCCGATCTCTTCGGCTTGCCATGCACCGCTGACCGTGCCGGTCGTGGTGATGTTGGAGAACGCCGCACTGGTCATGATGCCCGCGTCGTGGCTCGTCAGAGCCAAACCGATGTAGACGGTCCCGCTCATCTCGATCACGACATCCGACGTCGCCGCCAGATCGGTCCAGGCCACGCCATCAGCCGAATAGGCAGCCGTAAAGACATTGCCCGTCCGGTTCAACTTCACCCAATACGGCGCGACGAAACCAGCGTCGGCAACGTTGGCACTGTCGGCACCGGCAGTCGTGCGATACTGGAACGAGATGCCGTTGGCCGGTGTCACGAAGATGCCCGCGTTGATGGCATTGGCATTGAGGTTCTGACGGATCATCACACCGGCCTTGGCCCAGTCGTTGCTGTAGTCCACGCTGTCGACGCGGGCAACGATGGAGCCGTCACCGGTGAGTTCCTTGTAGGCGTAGCGGAATTCATCCGCGGTGCCCCAGATGTCCGCACCACCGGCACCCATCAGGATGCTGCCATCGGCACGCTCGGCGAAGGTCACGGGGCGGCCCTGGAAACTCAGCGCCAGGGTGTCGGCGCCGTTGGCCGTCCAGTCCTGGCCACCGAAATCGTGCTCGGCCTCGGAGTAGAACGGCGCCTGCGAGTTGTCATACTGCAACGGCATCGACTGCCGGCCACTGTTGACGATCGACCGCTCGGCGAACGGCTCTTCGAAGTAACCGACCGTCGAACCGGTCTCGTTGACCCAGCCGTCGATCCAGGCATCGTAGATGCGGTTGTCCTCGTCGTCGTAGCTCTCGAAGTCCTCGACCACCGCGAATTCCTGCGTCGAGAAACTCCACAGGTCACCTTCCCAGGCACTGATGGCATCGGCCTCGTTGACTTCGATGATCTTCCAGTAGTACACGTTTCCAAACTCGATACTGCTGGGCTGATAGCTGCTGTCGGCCACGGCGTCAGCCAGTGCGACGCTATCGGCCACGGCCGCTTCGTCCGTACCGAAATACACTTCATGCACCGCCGCTTCGCGACCGGCACGCCAACCCAGAACGGTGTCCACTGCTACATTGGAAGCACCGTCGGCCGGCTGCGGTTCGCGGGCTTGGGCGGGAACGTAGAGGAAGCGGACTTCGCTCAGACCGTATTGTCCCATGATGCCCCAACCACTATTGACGGTCAGACGGACGTACTTGGCGGCAACGCCACCGAAGTCGATCGTGGTGTTGGCCGTATAGGTGCTCTTGGCCGTCGCTTGGGCCAGTTCCACATCGCCCAGGGCAGCCCATGTCGCGCCGTCCTCTGAGTATTCCACCGTCACGTCCTTCAGTCCGAAGCCCAGGATCAGCTCAAACTGGACGTTGTAGTTCCAGAGAAGCATCTCGTACAGCTTGTACACCCGATCGAACTCGTACTGGATGTAAGGGGACTCGTCGCCGCTGGGGCTGGCCAGCCACATGTCGATACTGTCGATGGAATGCTGATCGTTCTCGTCGAGTCCGGAACCATCAACGGTCCGCTCCGGGCCGGAGCCATCGTCGGAAATCATATTCGTGGTGGCGATGACGCCCTCGATCGGATACGCCACGGGCTCAGCCGTGAAGCTCCAGACATCGCCCTTGAAGATCGTATTGTCGGGCGCCGCATTGACTTCATCGACACGCCAGTAGTACGTCTGGCCCAACGCGAGCAGGCCCTCGGGATCATACGACGCATCCGCCTGGCCCTGGCTGACCAGCACGCCCAACGGGTTGCTCCGATCGGCGGCACTGACATCGTCAAACGAGGTGCCGAAGTACACATCGTGGGTCGCCGCGAACTCGCCGGGCACCCAACTAAGTGCCACGTCGCGCATCACGTCAGTCGCCCCATCATCAGGGACCGGAGCGATCGCGGTCTCAAAATAGAGCACGTACTCCGCCAACGCCATCAGATCGGCGATGCTGGCGGTGCTGCCCGAGAAGTCACTCGTGCGGACGAAGCCACGGAAGGTGTCGCCCTCGACATAGTGGGCCGCCCACGCACCGGCGTTGCCGGCATCATCCAGCGCCAACGCCGTGAAATTGCCCCAACCGTCCACCGGCGCCGGTCGGTTCGAGGACCACGTCGTCGTCAAACCCCAGGCTACACCCTCGTCGGTAATCGTGACGGTGTTGCCACTGTCCCAACCCGTGTTGGGCGAGGCATCGAATCCCAAGACACCTGACGATCCACCATTGCCCCAGTTCGTGGTACCACCGCTGGAGTTGCCCTGATAATAGAAGGGGATATCCGACGTCCACACAATCTTGCCACCGGCATTGAGATACTGGCGCAAGGTGCAGTCTTCCGTGTTGGACTCGGCCACTGTGTCCGGGGCAATATCCTGAGCAAACACCACCACGCTCAGCTTGCCGTCGGCGATATGGCCTTCCATCCACGTCAGCAGCGCGTCGGCGTCCAGCACGGTATAGCCGGCTGCGGCCAACTCGTCGCGGATTTCTTCCGGATTGCCAATCCACCCCGCGGCATAATCGGCGTCGTAATAGACTGCCCGATCATATCCCGCGCCCAGGGCTTGTCCGGCCACCAGCCCCAATACCAATGTTACAAAGACTACAGAGATCAACCGCCTTAACATGCTGTCACTCCTTCATTCCCGACCAGAACGGTAACACGAAGGCACCTGTGATTCTGGCCACACACAGGTCCCCTTATTCGTTTGGAGATGCGCACCACAATGGGGCCCTCCGGATGTTTCCCTCAGAAGAGATGTGGACATGGAACTGTCGATGATACCTCCTTCCTGCAGACACAAAATCACCACTCGAGATCGACGCAGTTCGGAGATATGCGAGAACGATGTGGGGTGCCCCATCGCGTCTTCGGCTACGTGCCCCGGGGAACACGCAGCGTCAGAGCCTCCGACTCTGACTTGCCTCATCTGCAACTACAAGCCTATCTTAGCACTTCTGCAGCGCCCAACCTCCTAATGACACAAAAACCGCGCGGACACCCAGTGACATGGCTACCCGACAATTAATTTGTAGCAACTAGGGTCCCTTTCCGCAATCGGGTTCTGTTCGGCAGCAGGAAATCGTGCCCATCGAGCCGTCTCGACGGACACACTCATCCCAGCCCCATCCAGACTTACAGGAAGAACGGGGCCTGTGCCTGAGACTCGCACCGACACAGGCCCCGATATTGACCTCCAGCGTGGCCAACCTCCCCGAGAACACCGTTCTATAGGCGGTCCGGTCCCCGGTTCCATTGGCCACCAATACCAACATTCACAGCCCTACTCGGCCTCCCCTACGGAAGCCGAACGGCCGAACCCCAGATCATCGATCAGGATCGTGCCGGTGCCACCGGCGCTCGGGTTGTCCCGATCGCCAACACCGACGTAGACCTTACTGACACCCGAGAGATTGACGCCGCTCAACTCACTGTACGGGATCAACCATTCGGTCCAGCCGGAGCGGACGACCGCGTCTGGATGAGCGACGGTCGCCACATGTCCTGCCGTGTCTTCGACGGCCACGTAGAACGCTTCCACGCTGTTGCCCGTAACTTGAGCCGCACCGATTTCGGCGATCTGCCAATTGCCGGTTACATTCCCGCTGAAGCTGACGTTCGAGAACGCGGCACTGCCTGCCTGATCGGCATTGTGACTGGTCAGCGCCAAACCGACCAGAACCGGATCGGCCATGCTGACCGTGACCGTATCACCAGCCTGCTGCCAGGTCTCGCCGTCGGGCGAGATGAACGCTGAGAAGCTGTTGCCAGTACGGTCCAACCGCACCCAGTACGGCGGGGAGAACGGATTCCCATCGTACGTATGCTGTGACACTGAATCAACGCCCGCGTCCACACGTTGCTGGAAGGTGGCGCCGCCACCATCGCCACCGGTCATGGCCATAAACGCGTTGACCGCACCACTTTCGGTGCTCTGCCGGATCATGATGCCCGCCTTGGCCCACGTGCTGGGGCTGGCGTCGAGGTCATCCACGCGGGCCATCATGGAGCCATCGCCCGTAAGATTCTTGTAGACATAACGGAACTGATCCGCCGTGCCCCAGATGTCCGCCCCGATACCATTCATCAGGATGGAACCGTCGGCGCCTTCGAAGAACTCCGGCGCCAGGCCCGAAACGAACACCCGCAGGGTGTCGGCGCCGTTGCCGGTCCAATTGGCGTTGCCTAGGTCGCGCTCGGCTTCCGAGTAGAACGGCGCAGCGCTGTTATCGTACGCCAGCGGCATCGACTGGGCGCCGCTGTTGACGGTCGTCTGCTCGGCGAACGGCGCCTCGAAATAGCCAACTGTCGAGCCCGTCTCGTTGACCCAGCCATCGAGCCAAGTGTCATAGATACGATTGTCCTCGTCGTCATAGCTCTCAAAGCCGTCGACCTCGGCGTATTCCTGCGTCGCAAAGCTCCACACGTCGCCTTCCCAGGCCATCACCGCATCCGCTTCGTTGACCTCGTCGACCTTCCAGTAGTAGGTGCTCCCAAACTCCAGAGCGTCGGCCATGTAACTGGCTTCACTGACGGAATCGACCAGAGCCATAGCATTGGGGTCCGTGCCCAGATACACATCGTGCAGCGCCGCTTCGCGACCGGCACGCCAGGTCAACATCGTCCCCACGGCCACTTCCGTCTCGCCGACGGTCGGCTGCGGCTCGCGCGCATGGGCGGGAATGTACAGGAATCGCACTTCGCTCAGGCCGTATTGGGGCAGGCCGCCGCGATTGCTGTTGATCGTGATCTTGACGTACTTCGCGGCCACACCGGCGAAGTCCACCGTCGTGTTGGCAGCGTAGTCGGCCTTGGCGGTCGCCTGGGCCAGTTCCATATCACCCAAAACGGTCCATTCGATGCCATCGGCGGAATACTCGATGGTCACATCTTTGAGCCCGAAGCCCAGAACCGGCTCGAACATGACGTTGTAGTTCCACACCAGCATTTCGTGCAGCTTATAGACGCGGTCGAACTCGTACTGCAGCCAGATCGGCTCGGCGCCGGCGTTGCCCAGCCACATGTCAATGCTCTCGACCGAATGCTGGTCGCTGTCATTGAGTCCGGAACCATCGACGGTCTTCTCCGGTCCGGATCCCTCTTCGGAGGCCGCGTTGCTGCTGGCGATGACACCTTCCACCGCATAGGCGAACGGCTCGGTCGTGAAGCTCCAGAGCTCGCCCGGGACGATGGTATTGTCTGCCAACACCTCGTCGACGCGCCAGAAGTAGGTCTGGCCGTAGTCGAGCAGGCCGGCATCGTAGCTGGCATCGCTCTGGCCCTGGCTGACCAGCACGTCCATCGGATTGGCGCGGTCGGCATTCTCGACGTCGGCAGCAACCGTCCCGACGTACACATCGTGAGCCTGCACCGAGTCGCCCGGCGCCCAGCCCAGAACCACCGCACGCGGGACATCGACCGATTCGGCCTCGGGACTCGGCGTCGACGCCTCTTCCGGCGCCCTGGCCAGCACGATTTCGACGAAGCTGATCTTGGCATTGGACGCGCCATCATCAGCAGAAGCCGTAATCGTCAGACGACCATCAGCCACGGTCACCGTGACGGCATAGTCATCGAAGTTATCCTGTCCGTCGGGATCGGTGAGGATCACACCTTCGACGTCCATCGTGTTGGTCTGGTCAGTGTTGTCGGGATCGCCGCAGACCAGATAGACATTGTAGTCGCCATTTTCCAGTTCGATTTCCCACACCGCTGGCGGCGAGGCTTTCTGCACGTGGTTCAGCGTATCATAGCGCTGGTCCTCGGCGTTGGCACTGCCGCGATCGCGGGCATCAGCCGTGATATCCCGGTCCCACCCATAGCTAAAGCCGTTGCCACGGTCGGCAAAGACTTCGCCGCCATCGCCCAGATACCCTTCCGGGGTTTCACTGGCGACCTGCTGAAAGTTAACGTTCACCGACTGTCCCTGAGCCAGCCCGACCAAACTCGCCAGCAGCACCAGAGATGCAACCAACCACCTGTACCGTCCAGACATAAAGTCCTCCTCTTAGAGTGAAGCTATACGACCACTGTCCGGCCTGCTGCCGGAACACCGCCGCCTGCGGAATCACACCAGCCGCACGCGGACAACAGCGTTGCTATCGCAACCGGTCGCCCCGAAGGCGTTCGGCCGCGCGTAAAACCACCACTAATCTGATTCTGCAGATCTCCTTCTGGAAAAAGTGAACGAAGAACCGGTATGAAGAAGGTCGGGAATCCGAGATGCCGGAACCATGCCCGACCGTGTTGAGCAAAACCCATGCACTCCAGAACCTCCGGCAGCGCTTCTCCAGCGCGCGCACTGTGCGACGGTTGCGTATCCATTTGAACCCGGGAGATTCACACTTGCGATATGCCGGTGACACCCCTCGTAGCCGATACCAAACCACGCCTCTCTTATACCAAATCCGCCCACTTTCTGCAAGAGATTCTGCCTGTGCATCGGTTTCCGGATGGCGATGGAGACAACACCGCCAACCCAGATCATACAACCGGAACATTCGTTACATTCACTCCTCCCCTGCCCCATCTGTTCTCCGAGGCGCGCGCAAAAGCCGGGCCGACTTGATTGGAAGTCGGCCCGGCGTATGGCGGATTCAGCAGGTGTGCAGACCAGCACCTCAGACCGTGGGCTTGCCCTCCTCAAGAGCAGCGGCCGCGCCGTCAGCAGCATCGTCCTCGGCGTCTTCTTTGGCTTTATCCAGTAGCTTCTTCAGAGTCTCGCGCTGTTGCTGCTCCAGTTCCTCGATGCGCTGTTGCAGCCGTTCCATCTGCTTATCGAGCTTCTCCAGCATCTGGTCCTTCTTCTGAGACCACGGTTCGACGTTGGGTCTGGGACTCGTGAGGTCCTGGAAGTAGCGCCGATACACCTCCGGCTTGGGCGGCTGCGGGAGCGCGAACTTGTCGATATGAATCTTCGTTCGGGAAGATTTCTTCGCACCCTCGATTGCCTCGCGGGCCGGCTCTCGATACTTCTCGGGCAGCTTGTCCAGTTCGCCGACCGTGGTGGAGTACTCCATATCGTCGGCATGCACGATGATCCGCGAACCTCCCTTTCTCGGATCGCCCTCGATGCTGATGGTATAGTCTTCGCCCTCGGTCGAATGGTGATAGGTGTGGAGTTGGTTGAAGAAACGCTTCATCTCGGTGTGGACGTCAGGCATCTCATCGACGTGAATCTCCACCCACTCTTTGCCATCCGGCGTCACAGTCATCACCTTGCCGGGACGCCACGTCGTGACGGCGTCGGGCTCGACCGGATATTTCAACCGGGCCTTTCCCTCCAGCGGCGCCAGGGCAAATTCGAGCGTCTTGCGCTGTCCCAGATGAATGATTTCCAGCGTCACCTCGGTACCGACGCCGGCGATGCGCACCGCCTCGACAAACCGGTCGAGATCGCCGACCTTCTCGTTCTGAAAACCAATGATAATGTCATCCCGCTCGAGTCCGACGGTGTCGGCCGGGCTGCCGATATTGACATTTCTAATACGAATGCCCTGCCCCGCCTCCAGACCGAGATGTTTGGCCAGAAGTTCCGGCAAGGGCGCCGGATCGAGCCGGACCCCGATGTAAGGTCGCCCTAACTCCGCTGACGCCGTACCGCTCAATACCAGCGCTAGCGCTGCAACACAGATCATCCTTTTCACGTTCATTGTCTATCCTTTCCAGGACGGGTGTTAGTCATTACAGATCCCCATAGTAGGCGGCCGGCCGAACCGACCCTTCGTGCACGCCCTCGACGAGCCATTGCCGGCCGGTTCGGTCGGTGAAGCTGTACCAATCAACATCGCGCATCACCGAACCGGGATAATTCACGCGAGCGTCCTGCCCGAGACCAGGGCCTGACACACGCGTCGGAACCAGATCACGCGACGGTACGATGTCACGCGCCGTCGTACCGGTAGCGCGAGGCTCCGCGGGCCCCATTTCGCCGGAAGCCAGAACGAAGTGCAGGAGCAGCCCCAAAAGAAATCCCGCCGCCAGCCCGGCAGCAAAGCGCAGATGGCCATCTGCTCTGACAACACGTCGCCAGCGAGATCTCTGGTGCCGTTGCCAGGTTAGCTGGAGGATTTCTTCCGGGCCCCTCCCCTGCTCGAGAACGTCCGCAGTGACCGCTTGACGGCTGCACTCGTTGAGTGTCCGCAATTGCTCAAGCCGTTCGCGGGCCCGCTCGTTGCATTGGAGCTGCTCGTCGAGCCAGCGCTGTTCGGCGGGCGAGATTTCACCGTCGAGAAACTTGCCGATCACTAGTTCCAATTTGTCGTCGATCGTACTCATCGCTCGTGCACCTTTTGTTTATTCCTGTCGATCAGTCGGTCCTGAACCATGCGTCGGGCCCGCACCAACCGGATTTGCATCGTGGTGACCGGGACATCCAAAACCTCGGCCATTTGGGCGTAGGTCAAGGCGCCGGAATGAGCCAACATGAACACCTCCCGATAGATCTCGGGCAACGTTTCGACCGCATCAAGTACTTTCCGGCACAGCTCCCGCTGCTCCAACCGTTCCAGCGGCCCGCATTGGGCCCCGCTGGCGGACATGGCCACGAAGTCATCCGCGGTGGGATCGGGCCGTCGGGTTTTGCTTCGATAGTGCTTGATGGCCTCGCGCCGCGCCAGAATCGCCAGCCAGGCGCGGAAGCACTCGGGCTCGCGCAGCGTGTGGATTCTCGTCACCACGCGCAAGCACACATTCTGCATCACATCATCGAGATCCTGCGCGTCGGCCAGCACCCCGTAGACCAACGCCTTCAGCCACCGCCAGTGGCGCAGCAACAGCGTATTTAGAGCTTCTTTGTCGCCCTCGCGAGCGGCACAAACCAGCGCCGATTCGTTTTGCGTTCTTTCGGTCTTCATGCGGTCTCTTTCTGTCTATATAGATACCGCAAAACGACGCCTCATACATGAAAAACCTAACCGTAGGGGCAGGCCGCTGTACCTGCCCGCCACCGCGGCATCTGGAGATAGCCGCCCGCCCAAAAGAAACGCGGCCGGCCCCTATGGGGTCGGCCGCGTCAGATCACCTAATCCCAATCGCTCGGGTAGACTATTGGACCGGTGCGATGTAGATGTTGCGAAACTCGATGGGACTGCCCTCGCTCTGGAGACAAATCCAGCCGGACTTCAAGGTCGCGCCGGTGCCTTCGTTCTGCAGGACACCGTTGACATAGCAGCGGATCGAACCGCCCTTGCAGTGGATGTCGTAGCTGTTCCACTGACCGGCGGGCTTCTCGCTGGTCGCCGCCTTCTTATCGACCAGAACAAACCGTTTCTCGGTGTTCTGCCGATCGACGCCGTCGACGGTCAAGCCCGCGCCACCCATGAGCACGAAATCACCGGCCTTGCCTGCCATGAGCTGACATTCGATACAGACGGGCCAGACTTTGTCCGGGTCCTGGGCATGCAGCAGAACGCCGCTGTTGGTCGGCTCTTCCGGCCAGCGCCATTCGACGTGCAGATGATAGTTGCGATATTTCTTCTCCGTGCGGATGTACCCATTCGGCTTGCCCGTGCAGTAAATGGCATCACCCCGCACCCGCCAGACGTCGTTGACATCGGCCGTCCCGGCCGGGACAAAACGCACCCAGCCGGTGAAGTCCTTCCCATTCCACAGCATTTCCTTATCGCCCGATCCGGACATGCTCTGACATCCAACCAGGCCCAACACGCCAATCCCAACCATCGCGCCCAGGGTCAACCTGCTTATCGTTCGCGTCATTATTCTGCCCTCGTCTCTTCTCTGGTACCGTTCGTATCCGACGCCACCGCCGCCAGCGGCTCTCTGGCGTCACAACCTGCTTCCCTATATGCCCGCTAAGCCACGAAAAAGCAAGGCCAAAGTCATCCCCGATCGACAGCAGAGGTCACCGGTCTGAGCATCACTCATCGGCCCTGACGGCGGGCGAGGATGGCCTCGATCTCGTCCATGGTCCGATTCATGGCCACCATGGTCTTCTTGAAGGGCTCAGAGGTGGTCATATCGACGCCGGCCTGCCTCAGAATCTCGATCGGGTAGTCCGACCCGCCGGCCGAGATGAAGTCCAGATAGCGCTGGACCGCCCCCTCTTCACCGCTGAAGACCGCTTCGGCCAGAGCCGTCGCGGCCGTGAACGACGTCGAGTACTGGTACACGTAGAAATTGTAGTAGAAGTGCGGAATGTAGGCCCATTCCAGCGTGTAGAGATCGTCGATCGCGCAGATGCCCTGCTCGTGGCCGTAGTAGTCCCTCAGGATGTCCCCGTAGAGCTGCGTGAAGGTATCGCCGGTCAGCGGCTCGCGTTTCTCCGCCATCTCGTGCATGCGCAGCTCAAACTCAGCGAACTGCGTCTGTCGAAACACCGTCCCTTTGATGCCGTCGAGATGGTTCATCAGCAGGGACAGGCGAACGTCGTCGTCTTTGATCTCACCCAGCATCTTGTGGATCAGCAGCGCCTCGTTGAAGGTCGACGCCACTTCGGCCACGAAGATGGAATAGTCCGCCGTCGGGAACGGCTGGTGCTTGTTGCTGTAGTAGCTGTGCATCGTATGGCCCATCTCATGGGCCAGCGTACTGACATCATCGAACTGCCCGTTGTAGTTGAGCAGAATGTAGGGATGCACGTCGTAGGCGTTGCCGCTGGAATAGGCCCCGGAGCGTTTGCCCGGCGTCGGATAGACGTCGATCCAACGCCCGTCGAAGGCCTGCTGGGCCGCCTGACGATAGTCCGGCCCGAGAACCTTCACGGCGTCGAGATACAACTGCTGGGCCTCGTCGACGGTGTACTCCAATTCCACGTCCTTCACGACCGGGGCATACAAATCCGAATACTTCAGCGTCTCGACACCCAGCATGCGCTGTTTGAGACGCAGATAGCGATGAAAAGTGTCGAGATTATCTCTGACATTGGCAATGAGACTGTGATAGACGTCGGTCGGAATGTTGTTGCGGTCCAGCGCCTGGGCCAGGCAGGAATCGTACTTCCGGGTCCGCATGTAGAAGACATGGGTTTGCAGGTGCGAATAGAGCTGTACGCCAAAGGTCTGTTTGAAAGTCTGAAACGTCGACCAGAACGCCTGAAACACTTTCTCGCGATCGTCGCGCACGGTCGAACTGCGATGGCGCGCGTACCCGGCCTTGTTGAGCGTAGCGGTCGTACCGTCGTTGAGCGTCACCTCGGGATACGGCATCTCGGCATTGCTGAACACGGCGTAGACCGAGCCCGGACCATCGGCCATCAGTCCCGTCTCAGCCAGAATCTTCTCCTCCTTCTCCGAGAGCTTGTGAGCCTTGCGTCGCAAGAGATCGAAGAGATACATGCGATAGACCGCCAGTCTCGGCTCGGCCGCGATGAACTTCTTGACCGTCTCGGCGTCGAGCTGCACCAACTCCGGCTCGATATAGGAAGCCTGGCTGGCATACTCGGTCATGAGCTGCTCTACCGCCTGGCGCATCGCCAGGTAGGTGGAGACGCGCGTGTCCTCGTCAGATTTCATCGAGGCATAGCTGTAGAGCCGTCCGAAGGTCTTGGAGATGTCGGTGTCGAACTCCAGACAATCCGCCAGCGACGGGGCATCGGCCAGCGTGCCCTCGAACTGGGCGATTTGCCCCAGGCTCTCGGCCAACTGGTCCTTGGCCTTCTCCCACGCCTGATCCGAGGGATACAGATCCTCCAGCTTCCACTGATGGGCCGGGGCGATGTCGGAACGCTCGCGCATCTGACCGGAGACAATATCCGAAAGGCAGAAAACCAGCACAGGAGAGAGAAAGGCGACCGTATTCAGCTTGCTCATCTTGTTTCCTCACAAGAACAGGATTCAGGTTCATCGGGTAACGCAGCGGCTTATCGTAAGTCGAGCCGTCCGAGATTGTCAACCATCGACCGCCGGGGATTTCACCACCGCAGCGCCGAGCCCCTGTCGAGCGCAGGCGCCAGCGGGCACCCTGGCGCGTAGAAAAGGGGCCTGCACCAAATTGGCACAGGCCCCAAGTTTGCCGCGCACCCCCTGGTGAATCGGAGAACGCGCCTTTCTAGTCGAACTCTATCTTCCGGCGCCTATTGGGCATCCGGAAGCACGTAGGAGACGTAATCCAAATCGAACGCCGTGATGCCACCGGTACCGGAGGAGCCCAGAGCCAGGTAGCTGCCCTCACCTTCCAGACCGTCGCCGGCCGTGACGTCGAACGTTTGGGCCTCGCCACCGTTAACCGACACGGTCAGCGTATGCGTGCCCGCACCACCGGCGACGATATCCACCGCAACCGTGTTCCACTGCGTCGCGTCGTCGACGGCAATCCAGTTCTTGGCCACGATGGTGGCGGCCGTGTCCTCGGTGTCCACGTCGCCCGAAGGCGCCGCACCGGCCAGGTTGTTCATCACCAGCACATCACCGGTGACGTCTTCCAGACCGGGTTGACCGCCGCGAGCCAGGGAGAAGGAGATGACACCCAGCTCCGCCTCGCCAACGCTGATCATGCCTTTCCCGCCATCGCGGACGTGATAGGCGATGCCTTCAGCCGGCCAGGGCTCGATCCCGGCGCCCCCATCCGGATGCATGTCGTCCAACGGTGCCGACGTGGCCACGCGAATGCAGAACTCCAGCGACAAGCCATCCAGAGCGGCGTCGGTCGCACGCGTCAGGTAGATCTTGCGATTGCTGCCCGGATCGCCCAGGTCATAGTCCCGGGGATCGCCCGTATCCTGGACGCGCAGGAAGGTCACGTCGTCCTCAACCAGTGCGGCAACGCCGCCGGGCCGGCCCTCACCGGGCCCGGTCCCATCCCACTCATCGGAACCGTTGTCGTGGTTCCAGACATCATCGAGCGCCGTTCCATCATAGATGTAGCTGGGCTCGGGAACCGGCTCGGGGGCCGGACGCCCGTACTCGATGTCGTCGACGTAGATGATACCGGCACCACCGGCCGACGGGTTGTCCCGATCGCCGACACCGATGAACATCGTCCGCACACTGGCGGGATTGATGCCGGTCAGCTCGCTGAGCGGAATGCTCCACTCGGTCCAAGCGGCAGCGGCGGTCGCGGCCGGATCCGGGTGGACGACCACCTGGGTGCGTCCGGACGTATCCTCGAGAGCAAGGTAGACCGGCTCGGGATCGTTGGCGGCCATCTCCACGCCCATGGTCTCGACCTCCCACGACCCTGTGACCGTACCAGTCGTGGCAACCTCCGAGAAGGTCGCAGACACGGCATTGCCCGCACTGTGGCTGGTCACTGCCAGGCCGACCAGGACGGAGCCGGCCATCTGCACCGAGACGCTGTCACCAGCTTGCTGCCAGGTCACGCCATCCGGGGAAATGGAGCCAGTGAAGTCGTTCCCCACGCGGGTCAGCTTGACATAGTACGGCAGCGCGAATGGATTGCCCGGCAGCGTATGCTGCGAGGTGGAATCCACGTTGTTGGCCGGGCGCTGTTGGAACGTGGCACCGCCACCGTTGCCGGCGGTCATCGCCATGAACGTGTTGCGGGAACCGGCATCGGCCGTCTCGCGGATCATGACGCCGACTTTGGCCCACAGATCGACCGCGTTATCGATACTGTCGACACGGGCGATGATCTCGCCGTCACCTGTGAGAGTTTTGAACGCGAACCGGCATTCATCAGCCGTGCCCCAGATATCCGCGCCGGCCGCACCGATCACGATGCTGCCGTCAGCCTGTTCCAACAATTCGGGCGGGTTGCCCCGGAAGAACAACCGCAGCCGGTCGGCGCCGTTGGCGGTCAGATCGACGGTGCCCAGGTCTGATTCGCTCTCCGAATAGAACGGCGCGTTGCTGTTGTCGTATTGCAGCGGCATCGACTGCGTGCCACTGTTGACGATCACCTGCTCGGCGAACGGCTCTTCGAGGTAGCCCACCGTCGAGCCGGTCTCATTGATCCAGCCATCGATCCAGAACTCATAGATCCGGCTGCCTTCGTCGTCGGTGTAGCTCTCGAAATCGTCGACCGTCGCGTATTCCTGAGCCACAAAGCTCCAGACCGGGCCGGGCCAGACGCTGATCGCCTCGGCCTCGTTGACTTCGTCGACCTTCCAGTAGTACGTGGTGCCGAAGTCCAGGTCCGCCGGCGCGAAGCTGGCGTCACCAACACTGCCGGCCAGGGCCAACTCATCGTCGTCGGTTCCCAGATACACGTCGTGGGAAGCCGCCTCACGGCCGGGCCGCCAGGTCAAAACGGAATCCACATCGATGTCAGAGGCCTCCGCCGCCGGCTGCGGCTCGCGCGCCGTCGCGGGAACGTGCATGAAGCGCACCTCACCGAGACCGTACTGAGCGAGAGATCCGAAATTGGAGTTGATCGTAATCTTGACCATCTTGACCGCATCACCACCAAAATCGACGGTGGTATTGGCCTCATAGCCTTCGCGGGCCGTTGCCTGCGCGAACTCCACGTCGCCCAGAGCCGTCCAGGTCGCGCCATCAGCCGAATACTCAATCGTCACATTCTGGAGGCCGAAGCCCAGGACCGGCTCGAACTGCACGTTGTAGTTCCACACCAGCATCTCAGCCAGTTTGTAGACCTGGTCGAATTCGTACTGGATCCAGAGCGGCTCTTCGCCGGCCGGCAGGCCCAGCCACATATCCGTGCTGATAGTGGAGTGCTGGCCTTCAGCGTTGAGTCCGGAGCCATTGACGGTATTCTCCAGGCCCAGCCCGGGATCGGAGGTGGTGTTGGTCGAGGTGACAACGTTCTCGATCGCATACATCGAGGGCTCAACGGTAAAGCTCCAGATGTCACCGTGGTAGATGCTGCCATCAGCGGCCAGGACTTCATCAACCCGCCAGTAGTAGGTCTGCCCGAACTCGAGACGACCGACATCCAGGCTCGTGGCCGTCTGCCCCTGGCTGATCAACAGGTCCATGGGATTGGCGCGACTGGCCATGTTGACGTCATCGAAACTGGTTCCCAAGTAGACGTCGTGCGCAGAGACACCGTCGCCCGGTTCCCAACCGACCGTCAGATCACGGAGCACATCGGTGGCCTCATCCTCCGGATTCGGGGTCCGTGCCGCTTCCGGCGCCATGGCCAGCACGATATCGATGAAGCAAATCTTGGAGTTGCTGGAGCCGTCGGCCGTCGTGAGGGTCAAGCGGCCATCAGCGACAGTCACCGTCACGTTCAGTTCGTCGAAGTTCCCGGCCTGTCCGTCCGGGTCTTCGACGATGACACCTTCCACAGTGAAGTTGTTGGTCTGGTCGGTATAACCAGCGTCGCCGGCGACGATATAGATGTTATAGAGGCCGTTCTCCAGTTCGATTTCCCAAATGGCATCCTCCCCTTTCTCCAGGTGGATCAGGGTATCCCAGCGTTGGTCAGGGGAGTTGGCACCGTTGCGATCGCGCGAATCGGCGGAAATGTCGCGGCTCCAGCCGTAGCTGTAACCATTTCCCCGGTCGCCAAAGGCTTGGCCGGAATCAGGCAGATAGCCTTCCGGCGTGTCACTGGCCGCCGTCTGGAAATTGACGAAGACAGTCTGTCCCTGAGCCAGGCCGGTGAAAAGGGCCAGAGCGATGACAGAGACAATCAACCAAATGCATCTCTTACACATAACGGTCCTCCTTCTAAGAAGCTCATCGTAACCGCACTCCAGCTACGTGCCGAAGCGCCATCCCCCACAACGCATCACACAACTGCACAGTTTGGATACGTCCTTGCTATTTGTGGCTACTCCAGAACCTTCCCTCACGAATGAGATGGTAGAACCTGCGCACTCACCTCCTTCCCGTAACATAGACCGACAGCCTGAATGCAAACGCCAAAGGAATGCGAAATGCCACGGTGGTGTCGTGACGCCCCCCCATCTGCTAGGTGTCCGGCAAAACACACTCGCATCAGGGCCTCCGATCGTGATCTATGGCGCAACCGTTCCGCACAACGGCACTTCTCCCCACAGAACATTCAGAACTACGACAAATGGCGGCGTTCCAGCAAAAAACCCTCGCAGCCGATTCCTTTTTTCTACCAGATTCACCGGCCCAGTACAATAGATTTCTCCGACCTGCGGCCTGCGCGGCCCGACGTCGGAACGAAACACTCGTAAATAGCTTGCCAACCTGGACCTACCATCTCTGTCACCAGGGACGCATGTGCCAGCCAACCGTGCCTACGGCCCAGCCCGTCCCATAAGACCGCCCGAGACAGAGGCGTCCAGTTGCCCATTTCACCACGAGAAATGCCGACAGACCCTGGTCCCGTCCTCTGGCCACCAGCCGGTCCGGCCACCTAAGCTATCCACGTTGCCTCGTCAAAGCTGCCGTCAGTCTTTTTCGGCGGAAAAAGAGTGTGACAAGAGCCTAATTCCGGGATTTTCTCAACGATACTAGCCGGTGAGGCTCTCGATGATCCCAGTGACGATCTGATCGTGGTTCTTCCCGATGCAATCGACAGTGACGTTGGCATACCGCTCATAAAGAGGCTGGCGCTGCTTGTAGAGCGAACGAATCGTCTGGCCCGGCTCCATGACCACGCCGCGGGTGCGCAGGTTCGATAGGCGTTCCTCGATCTGTTCGACGGGCAAATCCAGGTGCACGATGACACCACGACTGGCCAGGTAGCGCATCGCTGTTTCGCTATAGACGACGCTGCCGCCCGTGGCGATCACCGCATTGGTCTCATCGAGGCACAGAACATAGTCCTCCTCGGCCTCCAGGAACCACGTCAGACCGTTGCCGTCGATCATCTCCTGGAGCGAGCGGCCCTGGATGGCCTGCATATACACGTCGGTATCGACAAAATAGCGTCCGAGTGCTTTGGCCAGCAGCACGCCGACCGTACTTTTGCCCACCGCCGGCATGCCGATCAATACGATGTTCTTGTCGTTCAGGTCCATGGTCGCCACCCACGGTATCCGAACTGACAGCGACGGGCAACAGGAAAGAGCGAAGGGAGTTCTCTGCAACGTGCCTGCGGCCGCCAGAAACGGCCGGACGGTAAGCCAACACCATGCTCGAGACCGTTGGCGCATAGAAACGGGGCCTGCGCACCAAGTGCACAGGCCCCTTGATGATCACTCCTTGCACGGCACCGTTCCGCCGCCCAGCCGCAGAACCGCCGCGCATGTTTCACATCTAGAGCACTGACTTACCGATCGCCGGCCAGATAGCGAATCTCGCCTTCCGACAACGCCCGACTGTAGATGCTCAAATCGGCCAGCATGCCGTTGTAGTAGGCATCGGCATCATATTGCGACCGGCCAATCCAGTTCTGCGCCGTCTGACCCAGGTCACTCGGCAGTGTTGCCGTCTCGCCCTCGCCAACGACAGTACCATCGATATAGAGGGTGATCATCATCGTCGCGCTGTCGATCGTAACGGCCACGTGGTGCCAGCCGGAGGGAAGCGTACTCGGCGCTTCCACGACGGACTCACCCGCACCGGCCGTCGGTGTAATCGCAAAACGAACCGGCCCGGTCTCCGCCGTGCGAGGCGAGAGGAACATGTACCCAGCCGTGCTGCTGTTGCCGAAATCGAAGATCCGCTGCCACGACCCCGTGGTATTGGGGAAGTCCGTCCACATCGCCACGGTGATGTCATTGAGGCCGGCCAAGAGTGACCCGATGGGCAGTTCGACATAGTCGTTGATCCCATCGAAACGCATGGCCCGCCCCAAACCAGCGACGGCATCGTCATAGAACGGATCGTTCATTTCCGTCCCATCGTAGCCGTTGCCGGTATCGTCGGTGGCGTTGTTCTCGAAGGCATAGTGCGCTGCCAGATCACCCGTGCCCGGATCGACCGGCGTCACCACCGCCGGAGCAAAGCGATACAATCGGATATCGTCGACGTATACCATGCCTGACCCGGCGCCCTCGACACCCACGCTCAACGTGCTGACGTTCTGGAGGTTGGCACCCACCGAGGCCAGATCGATATTCCACTGCTTCCATACCGGAGCGGCCAGACCTTCCGCCGAGCCATCATAGACCACCTTGGTCCCGTTGATCTCCACATACATCTGGGCCGGGTCGTTCTCCAATTCGCCACGGAAGTACAGCACCAGCGTCGCACTGGCGGCGCGGGTCCAATCCTGGGATACGGCAAACGTCAAGTCCGCCTGCGAGATGGACAGGCCGCCCGTGTTGGCGTATTCGAGCGGCATCGACTGCTCGCCGCTCAGGACAATCGTCTGCTCGGCAAACGGCTCTTCGAGGTAGCCGACCGTTGAGCCGGTGCCATTGAGCCAGCCGTCAGCCCAGGCCTCGTAGATCCGGCTGCCTTCGTCATCGGTGTAGCTCTCGAAGTCATCGATCATGATGTAGTCGGCCGTCGTGAAGCTCCAGACCGGTCCTTCCCAGGCGCTGATGGCCTCGGCCTCGTTCACCTCGACCACCTTCCAGTAATAGGTCGCACTCAGATCAACCGTGGTGCCGTAAGGTGGCGCGACGGCAGTGGCACTGACCGTCCCATCGATCACGGCCTGCTCATCCGCACTCAGATAGACCTCGTGACCGGCCGCTTCACGCCCCAAACGCCAATTCAAGGCCACATCCACATCCACGTTTTCGGCACCGGCCGCCGGCTCGGGCTCGCGGGCCTGAACGGGAATCTGGAGGAAACGAATCTCGCTGAGTCCGTACTTGCCCAGCATGCCAAAACCACTACTGGCAGTCAGCTTCACCGCCTTGGCCGGGACACCGCCGAAATCGACGATCGTGTTGGCCGCATAGTCAGCTTTGGCCGTAGCCTGGGCAAACTGCACATCGCCCAGCACGATCCAGTCCGCGCCGTTCTCGGTGTACTCGACCGTGACGTCTTTGAGGCCGAAGCCCAACATCAACTCAAACATCACGTTATAGTTCCACACCTGCATCTCGTGCAGCTTGTACGCCGCGTCGAAATCGAACTGGAGCACCAATGACTCGCCCGCAGGTGGAGTGCCCACCCACATATCCTCCGGCAGCGTCGAATGCTGGCCGGCGTCGTTGAGCCCGGAGCCGTCGAGCATGGACTCCAGAACCATGCCCGGGTCGGAGACCGCATTGGACGTTGCCGCCACGTTCTCAATGGGATAGACAAATGACTCTACCGTGAAGCTCCATATCTCGCCTTCGAAGATTGTATTGTCCGGCGCGGCGTTGACTTCGTCGACGCGCCAATAGTAGGTCTGCCCGAATTCCAGGCGGCCCGCGTCGTAGGCGGTGTCCGTCTGGCCCTGGCTGACGAGCACATCCAGCGGATTGTCGCGGCTGGCGTCATTGACATCGTCCCAGGCCGTACCCAGATACACATCGTGCGTCGCGGCATTCTCACTGGGACGCCAACTGAGAGTCAGGTCCCGCAGGACATCCGCGGCCTCGTCCTCCGGAACAGGGCTAAAGGCCGTCCCCGTCGACAGACCATCCGGACCCTGATCGTGCGTCTTCTCCAATTCCGCCCGGGAAAGCGCACCGACCCACAGACGAACCTCATTCCAACTGGCGTTGGCCGTGTTGTCTTCCCACTGCGACCGCCCCAGCCAGCAATTGGTATCGTTCAAACTCGACAGCACGTTGGTGGTCTCAAACGATCCCTTGGCCTCGCCCAGGTCGGGGTCGTCGGCCGGCGCGGTATACCAGGTTACCGATCCGGGCTCGAACACGCAAACGATGTGATATTCCGTCTCCAGTTCGTACGGTGCGTTGGTACTGTTCACCGTGGCGGTGGCGCCGCCAACCCACTCCACACGGTCGGCATTGATATCCGTCGCGTTGGTCCAGCTCATGAAAACGTTCTCGGTTGTGCTGGCGCCAAAGTCGAAGATGCGCGACCAGTTCTGCACGGTGATCTGAGTCGCCCAGATTTCGATCGTCACGTCGTCACCCAGACTGCTCAAGATGCCGTCGGCTAAATCGATATAATCCGAACTGCCCTTGGCTCCGCCCGTCAGTGTGACCTCGGTGTCAGAGACAAGGGCGTCGTTCGCTCCGAGGTCCACGATGACGGCGTCCTGCCCTCCCACCGAATCCTCCAAGTCGCCATTGAAACTCCAACGGTGCGCCAAGTCGGCCGCCTGCCCACTCGTGGCCGGACCCAGCACCACCAGAGCCAAGATGAAGTACACCAATTGCCTACCCATGACTGACCTCCTTCAAAGGACGCTGACTTGTTTGCTTGTCACCTCATCTGAACACAACAGACCCCTGTGATATTTTGACAAGTTAAGGCGTGCGACGATCCGCGGACCTGCTCTGCTGGACCAGACCAAAGGCACAACCCGAGCCGCGATAGGATTCGCGACAATGCCTCCACACTCTGTACCCTGGCACTCCTCGTTTCACCCTTGGCTCCTTCGCCTGCTGGTCTCAAGCCACGACCGCCCACATGACCAAACACCCCCCGGAGATTCGGCCGGCCCCCGCAGCCAGAACCACAGCGCCCACTTCCCAACCCCCGTGATGGGGCGGGAAGACAACACCTGTCAGTGTAGCGGATTGATAGCTCGATCATCCCAGATGGGGCCGCCCCAAACAACACCATATTGCGTCTTTCTGTAGCCACTTTGCGAACCCCGCTCGCCCCGAGCGTTCTCAAGGCCAATGACTCGCTTTCCAGCCACCCGACCGGATACCCGCCCTTCACGAGGGCGGGGCCCATGCCAATTGGCATGGACCCCGTCCGAACTTCTTCGCCCGAGACCCGTTGAACCCAACCGCCCCGGGGCTTTCGTCAACCACAGACCGCAGCGTTACTCGCTCGCCAGATAGCGAATCTCAAAGGGCGAGAGCGTTCTGTCATAGATGCGGATCTCATCCAAGGCGCCGTTGTAGGGATTGCCGCCGCCACTGACCGAGTCGCCAAACACGGTGCCGGCGGTCGGATCGGTGCCGAGGCTGAACGGGCCTTGCGCGGCGACATTGCCGTCCATGTAGATGGTGCCTGTGGTCCCGTCGAACGTCATCGCCACGTGCGTCCACTCGCCTTCCGGCATGGTGTTGGAGACCACCTCAGCGCCTTCACGCTGGAGCCGCACGATGCCGGTGTCGATGTTGGCCTCGATTTGCCACATCATGTCGTTGGCCGCCCAGGAATCACGCTTGCCGATCAGACCCTGATAGAAGCCGCTCAACCCGTTCCAGCGCGTCCACAACACGATCGACAGTTGACCCGTCGTCTGGGAGGGGTTGAGCGTGCCCACGGTCACGCGCTGAGTGCCGGAGCCGTCGAAGTCAAGCCCCTGCCCCACTTGCCCGTCCACGTAGACCGGCGCGCCGACCACGGTCCCATCGTGGCCGTTGCCCGAACTGTCGTCGACGTTTCCTTCCAGAGCATAGTGAGCGACCAGCCCACTGGCGCCCGGATCGGACGAACCGATGCGACCGACCTGGATGTCGTCGATGAACACCAGACCTGCACCGCCCGGCGTCGGATTGTCCCGGTCACCGACACCCAGGTACATCACCGCCACATTGTTGAGGCTGAGATTGCCCAGGGCGCTGAACGGGATTTCCCACGTCTGCCACTGCGTTGCCATGGTCGCTTCCGCGTCCGGATGCGTCACCACCTGCACCCGACCGGCCCCGTCTTCGACCGCAACGTACAGCGGCGCCGGATCGTTGCCCGGGGTGTCGGCCGTCGCGGCGGCCCGGCCACGGAAGTGAATCACCAACGTGTCGGCTCCGCTCAGCGTCCAGTTGGCGCCGCCCAACTCGCGTTCGGCCTCCGAGTAGTACGGCGCGTCCGCGTTGTTGTATTCCAGCGGCATGGACTGCCGACCGCTGCTGACGATCGAGCGCTCGGCGAACGGCGCATCCAGGTAACCGACGATCGAACCGGTCTCGTTGACCCAGCCGTCGATCCACGTGTCGTAGATGCGGTTGTCTTCGTCGTCGTAACTCTCGAAACCATCGACCAGGAAGAATTCCTTGGTGGAGAAGCTCCAGATATCGCCTTCCCAAACGCTGGGGCTGGCGGCCTCGTTGACCTCGTTGACCTTCCAGTAGTAGATCGTCCCCAGGTCCAAACCACCGACCGCATAGCCGCTTTCAGTGACGGTATCGGCCAGAGCCGTACCGGCTTCGACGGCGGCCCGGTCACTGCTGAAGTAAACCTCGCGGGCCGCCGCTTCGCGTCCACCGCGCCAGTCGAGAGTGACATCCAGATCCACGTTCGCCTGGCCGTCGGCCGGCGCCGGTGTGCGCGGACTGACTGGCTTGTAGACGAAGCGAACTTCACTGAGACCAAACTGCATGACCATGCCGCCCCAGTTACTCGCAATCGTCATCCGGACATACTTGGCCACCACGCCGTCGAGGTCGATGGTCGTATTGGGCGTGTAGTCGCTTCTCGAAGTCCCCTGAGCCAACTCGTAGTCGCCCAGAGCCGTCCACTCGGCGCCGTCGCTCGAATACTCCACGGTGACGCTCTTGACGCCAAAGCCCAGGACGCGTTCGAACTGCACGTTGTAGTTCCAGATCTCCATCTCGTGCAGTTTGTAGATGCCGTCGAATTCGTACTGAATCCACGCCGGCTGCTCGGCTCCGACGACCGTCAGCCACATGTCCGTGGCCTGGATCGAATGCTGATCGCCGGCATTGAGCCCCGACCCATTGATGGTATTCTCCGGCCCGGCTCCTTCCTCAGCGCTCGAGGCGGTGGCAATGATGTTCTCGACCGGGTAGACATAGGGCTCGACCGTGAAGCTCCAGACGTTGCCCTTGAAAACGGCCTTGTCCGGCGTCGCGTTGACCTCATCGACACGCCAGTAGTAGGTCTGGCCAAACTCCAGCAGACCCGCGGGATCGAACGTCGTGCCGCTCTGGCCCGAGCTGACCTCGGTGCCCAGCGGATTGGCGGTGGTCGCATCGTTGACGTCGGTGAACGTCGCGCCGAAGAACACATTGTGCGTCCCCGCCAGTTCGCCTGCTTCCCAACTCAGAACCACGTCCTGGGGCACATCGACCGCACCGCTTTCAGGACTGGGCTCGGCCGCCAGGGTGCGCTTCTGGAACACCGGCGGGACATAGTCGCCCTCATAGAACCGCACGCCATCGACCCAGAACTCGGCGGCGGCAAAACCGATGTGGAACGTGATCGTCGCCGGGCTGACGTCCTCGGTCATGACCGGGGTCGTGACGCTGAACTCCTGCCATTCTTCCGTCATCGTGAAGACCTGTGCGCCGTACCCGGTCCAGGGATCGGCCCCCAGTTCCGGCTTGAAGCGAATGTCCAGCGTCCCCTCGGCGCACTTGAGCCAGGCCGAGAGGGTGTACTTCTTGTCCTGCTCGAAGACGTGCCCGGCGTGCTGCAAACCGTTGTCCCAGTCGTTCGCTCCCGGACTGTCCACCGTCACGTGCAGGCAGTACTGACCCTCGATCGGGTCTTCAAGAATGTTCATTCCCACCGGACCTTCTGCAATCTCCATCGTAGCACTGTACGTGCCCCACGAATCGGTGGTGCCGCTCTCGAACCCTCCATTGTCCAGGATGTTCTCGACATCCTGGGCCTGGCTGGAGCCGAAGGCCACCAATCCCATTACCATCGCTGCCAGTAACCACACACCGCGCACTCTCATGATACATCCTCCTTACTCTTAGCCGCGCCGCGACCTGATCCAGTTTTGCTGCTATTGAATTACGGATACTCCCACGGGAGAAAACCCGGGATTACATCACGAATATCACCGGTGAAAAGAGAGAAACCATCGCCGCCGGAAGCGATACCCCGGTCATCGACCCACCCGTTCGCGGCAGCGAGCGATGCATGCCGCCGAGAGAGCGACGAGCCGGGTTGCTACGCATAACAGTCCTCCTTCACGAGGTCCTCATTGCGTTTGAACCGTTCTAGGACGTAAGTCGGTCGTTCGCGCGTCCGCCATGAGCAGTTTCGGACCTCATGCCCGGCCGACAGATAGCGGGGAGAGCCGTGTACAGGCAAATCATCAAACACCGTTGCCTCTCTGTAGGCTTGCGGCATCACGACAAACCCGTTCGGGGCGTGCCGATGTCGGTGTTTACGGATGCAATACAGCGGTTCCTGAGTTCTGGTGATCCTTCATATCACGCTCTCCAAGCCGATATTGCAGAGTGGACGCGACGGATCGGCCCAGGCGCCCCGTGCGGCCTCTGTTAGGATGAGTATACCGTTATCCGGACGTACGAGTCAATGGGAGAATGGCTAACTTGCAATCCCTACGGCCGGATTCTGACGTGTTCCTGCGCCCAAACGGACAGCGCCGCTCCGCCGAGCAGGAACAGTCCGAAGAGCAGTTGGAGACCGTTGAGCCGCTCGTGGAAGACAACGCTGGAGATACTGAAGACCACCAGTGGCTGGGCCAGAATCACCAGGCTCGGAATGGTCGCGCCGATGCGCTTGATGGCGGTATAGAAGAAGACGTGCCCCAGGGCAATCGCCGTAATGCCTGAGACCACCACAGCCATCCATCCGGACAGGGGCATGCTCAGACACTCGGCCGGCTCACCGAACAGCAGCGCGACCACCCATAACGCGATCGTCGTGTAGATGCTGAGGACGGCGAATCCACAACGTGAGTCGATGTCTTTGAATGAGATCTTGACGGAGATCGCATAGACACCCCACATGAACGCACAGACCAGTGCCAGGACGACACCGGTCAGCGTTCGCGTCGCGGCGAAATCCTCCTTGAAATATAGAACGCCGCAGACACCGGTCACCGACAGCGCCAGACCGGACCAAAACCGCCGACTGCGGATCAGTGGCCGTTCATCAGGGAAGAACATCAACGAAAACGTCGCCACCCACAGCACATTGGTCTTGGACAGAAGTACGGCAAAGGCCGGACCCACGTAATAGAAGATGATCGCCCACAGGCTCTGCATCACCACGTTCGTCCCTGTCGGCAGCAAAGCCAAACGCCAGGTGCGCTGGTTGAATTTCCCCACGCGCATGAAATGCAACAAAGCGGGCAACCAGAACAAGCACGCCACCGTATACCGCAACGCGTTCTGCGTGCGGGAATCCACGTGGCCCGTGAGTTGTTCGATGAAGATCGGGCCCAGCGACCAACAACAGAGCGTCCCCAGACAGGCCGCCGTGGCTGCCATATCGATCCGGCTGTGTGTCGTTGGAGAATCACTCACCGGTCGGATCCAGACGTTGAAAGAAAGGGAATCTCATGGGAGGTAAGCCGCACTTCATCCGAGCATGCCCACTACGATCCGGGCCACCTCTTCGCCCGCTTTCTTTCCCGTCAGCGGCTCGACGAGATCGATCAGGTCGTTGCTAAGTTGGTCCAAAGTCGCCCGGTTCCGGAGAAACTCCGTGACCTTCGCCACGATCGGATCGATGGACGTGAAATAGGGCATGAATTCCGGGACCAGCGCGCGATCGGCCAGGAGATTGACGAGTGTGAAGAATTTCGATTGCACCAGCCACCGACCAAGCAGATGCCAGAGAAACCGGCTGGTCTGGTACATCACCACCATGGGACAACCAGCCGAAGCCACTTCCAGCGTTGCACTGCCGCTGGCGACCAGACTGAAGTCCACTGCGTCGGCCGTGTCCGTCACCGAATCGATGGAGTACTCACACTGAAAACCCGGAATCTCCATCTGATTCAGCAAGGCACGCCGCTCGTCATTGGTCGCCACCGCCGTGAAACGTACGGCGGGAAACTCCTGCTTCAAACGCAGCGCAATCTCCTGCATCGGTCGCCAGAGCGACTCGATCTCCGCCAGGCGCGAACCGGGCATCAGCGCGATTCGGGCCTGTCTCGGATCAAACCCCGAGTAATCCTTGCGGTAGCTGGTCAGGTCGTCGGGCAGCCGGTCCAGCAAGGGATTGCCGACGAAGGTCGTATCGACGCCGCGTTCGTTGAACCACTGCTCCTCGAACGGCAGCAGGCAGCAGAGCTTGTCGCAACAGCGACGCAGCTTGCCGATGCGCCAGCCGCCCCAGGCCCAAAGCTGAGGAGCGACGAAGAACAGCGTCCGCGTGCCCGCCCGCTTGGCGGCCTTGGCGATGTGGAAGTTCAGCGCCGGAGAATCGCACACCACCACCAGATCGACCGGATTCTCGCGCAGATAACGCTGAATCCGCTTGATAAGCTTATAATAATGTCCGGCGTGGGCGATCGCCTTGTGCGTCATCACCGCCCGGCCGACCGTCTCCTCCAACAGCTCACAACCCGCATCCGCCAGCTTGGGCCCGCCGATCCCGACGCATTCGATGTTCGGATGCATCACCTTGAGCGCACGAACCATCTCCGCACAATGCGCATCGGCACTGGGCTCGTTCACACTCACAAACACCCGATATGTCTTCTCTTGTGTCGTCATCGGCAAGCCGTCATTGTTAACAACATTCGCTCCAAACAGCAATTAGATATTGTCCCAGGTCGTGCTTTTCGAGCCTTCTGTGCCCGCAGAAACACGCCGGTTCGAACCCCGCAAAAAAAAGTGAAAAAGAGGCTTGAACACTGCGACGCTATGTGAGTATATTATCACATATGAATGCAACCCAGTCGGGGCGGCCCCTCGCCGTCTCGGTCGATGTGGAGTTGGACGACGATGAAGACAAACAAGTATCTGCTGTTCGAAAAGCAGGCGGAGATCGCCAAGGCGGTGGCCCATCCGTTGCGCATCGCGGTCATCGATTTTCTTAAGGACGGCGAAAAATGCGTCTGTGATATCGCCGAACACGTCGAATCGGAGCGTTCGAACGTCTCGAGGCATCTCGGCGTGATGGTCAACGCCGGGGTGCTGAGCTGCCGCAAGGAAGGGCTCAAGGTCTTCTACGATCTGCGTACGCCCTGCGTACTGGACTTTCTCGGCTGCGCGACGCGCGTGTTGAAACACCAGGCCAAAGAGCACGAGAAACTGCTGGCGGCCATGTAATCAGGGGAAATCGTTCATGAACTGGAAAACCGAGTGGAAGAAACTCGCTCTCATCGCCGGCATCTTTCTGGCGTGCTTCTATCTGCCCGTCGGCGGCGCACGCTTCGACAGCGCCGTTATGGAAGCGCTGCATCTGGTGAAGTGGTACGCCCGCGAGCACGTGCTGTTGTGCCTGGTACCGGCCTTCTTCATCGCCGGGGCGATTTCCGTTTTCGTCAGCCAGGCGTCCGTAATGAAATACCTCGGCGCCAAGGCCAACAAGGTCCTCGCCTACGGCGTCGCCGCTGTTTCGGGAACGATTCTGGCTGTGTGCTCCTGTACCGTGTTGCCTCTGTTTGCCGGCATCTACCGGATGGGCGCCGGTCTCGGTCCGGCCACCGCCTTCCTCTACTCGGGACCGGCCATCAATGTCCTGGCCATCATCCTGACCGCCCGCGTCCTCGGGCTGGAGATCGGTATCGCCCGCGCGGTCGGTGCGATCGTCTTCAGTGTTGTCATCGGTCTGCTGATGCACCTGATCTACCGCAAGGAGGAAACGGAAAAGGCCAACAACCAGATGGCCATGCCCACGCCCGACGTCACACGGCCCTTGTGGAAGAACGGCCTGTATTTCGCCTCGATGGTGGGCATCCTGGTCTTCGCCAACTGGGCCCGCAGTGGCGATGTGCGGGCGGTCTTCCTGTGCTGTCCGGGTGGACTGACGGCTTACAACGTCGAGGGCACGCTGCTCAACACCGGAACCGACGAGGTCAAGATCCTCGATACCAAGGGCCAGACCATCGCCATTCCGCGCGAGCAGTTGCGCAACATGGAAGAAGTCGAGAGAACGAGCCTCTACGAGCGGATCTACCACAGCAAGTGGATTCTGGTGGTGCTGCTGTTGGGTGGCTTTGCCACGATGGTGTATTTCTGGTTCACCAAGGATGAGATCGGCGAATGGGTCGGTGCCTCGTGGGGCTTTGGCAAACAGATTCTTCCCCTGCTCCTGTTCGGCGTGCTGATCGCCGGCTTTTTGCTGGGCCGGCCCAGCCACGAAGGTCTGATCCCGACCGAATGGGTCAACCGGGCCGTGGGGGGCAACAGCCTTCGGGCCAATCTATTCGCGGCGGTGGCCGGCGCGTTCATGTACTTCGCCACCTTGACCGAAGTGCCCATCCTGCAGGGCCTCATGGGCGCGGGCATGGGCAAGGGCCCGGCCTTGGCACTGCTGCTGGCCGGCCCGGCGCTGAGCTTGCCCAACATGCTCGTGATCCGTTCAGTCATGGGCACGCAGAAGACCATTGTCTTCGTCATTCTCGTCGTCATCATGGCAACCATTTCCGGTATTGCGTTCGGCGCGTTGTTTTAGAGGAACTCTGATCCATGGAAATGAAACCAATCGGCATCATCCACTCACCGTTTCAGGCCGCCTCGGGAGTCCCGATCCAGCCGGCCTTTGCCACGGACACCGAAGGCAGCGTGGAGGTCGCCCCGGAATACGCGGAGGCGCTGGCCGATCTGGACGGTTTCGAGCGGATATGGCTGCTGTACTGGTTCGACCGGGCGGCGCCGTTCAAGGCCCAGGTCAAGCCGTATCTGGACAATCAGACGCATGGCCTGTTCGCCACCCGCGCTCCGGCACGACCCAATCCCATTGGCCTGTCCTGTGTCAAGCTGCTATCCGTCGAAGGTACCACGCTGAACGTCGGCAGCATCGATATCCTCGATGGCACCCCCCTGCTCGACATCAAGCCCTACGCCAGTCGCTTCGACCGCTTCGACGTGACCCGCAACGGCTGGCTCGATACCGCGCAAAAAGGAAGCACCAGAGCCGATGACCGATTCTTTGAAACTCCGGGACAAGGAACCACCCAATGAAGAAAGTGCAGATCCTCGGGACGGGATGTCCCAAGTGTAAGAAACTGGCGGAGAACGCCGAAGCGGCGGCCAAAGAACTCGACCTCGAGTGCGACGTCGTGAAAGTCACCGACCTCAACGAGATCATGACGTTCGGCGTGATGATCACCCCGGCCCTGGCCATTGATGGCCAGGTCAAGGTGGTCGGCAAAGTGCCTTCGCCCGACGAAATCAAGAAGATGTTGGCCTAAACTGGCAAGCGTAAGACGAACGATGCGCAGGAAGGGAGGTTCTCCATGAGTAACGCTCATGAATGTGCCGGCGGCGAGAAATTGATCTTCGCCTGCTCCGGAGCGGCCGACGTCGGCGCGCTCAGCGATCAGGCGGCGCGGAAGATGACGCGCGACGGAATCGGCAAGATGTTCTGCCTGGCCGGGCTGGGCGGCAAGGTCGAAGGCATCGTGCAGAAAACCAAGGCCGCGGACCGAGTCCTGGCCCTCGACGGCTGCACGCTCGACTGTGCGAAGCAGTGTCTGGAACAGGCGGGCATCGCCGACTTCGCCCACGTGCGACTCACCGACCTGGGCCTGGAGAAGGGCCAGACGCCGGTGACGGATGAGAACATCACCACAGTCGCCGAGGCGGCCTCTCCCCTGCTGGCCTAGGCCCCAGGAGATATGCTCGCGGAAACCACCATGACCGGGGTGCTGTTGCTGACGCAGTTCCGCTGCGTGGGCGGCAAGAGCAATCCTCTGCTCTTGCTGGCCTTGCTCGTCGGCACATGGCTGATCATCCGCCTGGTATACTCGGCCTTCAAGAAGAGAGGAACGAATCCGATGACCAAGTCGAAGAGAATCGCCATCGTGACAGCCCTGATCGCGGCCGTCGTGGTCGTGCTCATCGCCAAGCAAGACGGCTCGGCTCCAGAGCCTGCGCCTCCGGCAGCGACCGCAGCGGAGACACCAACGGTTCCCGCGCGCCATCCGGGGCAGTTGACCGGTCAGGGCCGACCCACGCTGATCGAGTTGGGGTCCGACACGTGCATCCCCTGCAAGATGATGGCGCCGATTCTGGCTGAACTCAAAAAGGAGTACACCGGATCGCTGGACGTCCACTTCCTGGATGTCCACAAGAACCAGGACCTCATACTGCGCTATGGGGTCAGAGTCATTCCCCTGCAGATCTTCTACGACGCCTCGGGCAACGAACTCTTCCGGCACGAAGGCTTCTTCGCCAAGGAAGACATCCTGGCCAAATGGAAGGAACTTGGCGTGGAGCTGACGACCGAGTAATGATACAGGAACTGTTCACAACGCTCACGCATGCCGTGGAGGGCACACCGGCCGTCGCCCTGGGGGCCGCTCTGGTCTGGGGCGTGCTCAGCGTATTGCTGAGCCCCTGCCATCTGGCCAGCATCCCTTTGATTGTGGGCTTCATCGACAAACAGGGGCAGATGTCCACGCGGCGTGCGTTCGGCATCTCGACGCTTTTCGCCGTGGGGATTCTCATCACGATCGGGGCCATTGGCGCCGTCACCGGGATGGCCGGGCGCATGCTGGGCGACGTCGGCCGCTATGGCAACTACTTCGTGGCCATCATCTTCTTTGTCGTGGGCCTGCACCTGCTCGACGTAATTGGCCTGCCCTTCTCGGGGCCAGGCCAGGTGGGCATGAAGCGCAAGGGCCTGCTGGCGGCCTTTCTGCTGGGCCTGCTCTTCGGCATTGCCCTGGGGCCCTGCACCTTCGCCTACATGGCGCCGATGCTGGCGGTCACGTTCAAGCTGGCGGCTACCAATCTGGCCTTCGGCGTCGCGCTGCTGCTGGCCTACGGCCTGGGCCATTGCGCGGTCATCGTCGTCGCCGGGACCAGCACCGGCCTGGTCCAGCGCTACATGAATTGGAACGAAACAGCGCACGGCGCGGATCTCGTCAAGAAGGTGTGTGGTGTCCTGGTCATGCTGGGCGGCCTCTACCTGATTTACATTGCGCCGTAGCCGGCTTGAAGCAATCGCGGGCAAATCCCGCGTCATGGAAACTCAATCAGTCGTATGGTAGGAGAAGAGCATGGACCGAAGGAAATTCCTGGCAACCACCGTAACCGCCGGCACCGTGATGTCGATGGCCTCGACGCCAGTCAGTGCCCAGGACGAGAAACGCATTCGCATCGTGGGCGTCGCGTGCAGCCCGCGCAAGGGCAAAACCACCGCGACAGGCGTGCAGGTCGCGCTGGAGGCGGCCGCAGCCGTTGACGCGCGCATCCAGACGGAGTTGATCGACCTGGGCGGCCTGCAAATCGCCGGCTCGATGGGCGGCGCCAGTTCCGCCAACTCGCAACAGCCGGAGGACGACTTCGATCTCTACGTCCTGCCCAAGCTCAAAGACCCGCTGCCCGACGGGTTGATCATCGGCTCGCCCTGCTATTTCCGCAGCCTCAGTGCCGTGTGCAAGGCCTTCCTCGAACGCTTGCAGGCCTTGCGCTCGCTCAAGTTGCTGCTGACCGACAAGCCGCTGGGGGCCCTCTCGGTCGGTGCCTATCGCAACGGCGGCCAGGAGTTGGTCATCCAGGAGATCCAGACCGCCATGCTCTGTCACGAAGTGATGGTCGTCGGCGGCAAACCCCGCGCCCACCAGGGGGCAACGCTCTGGAACGCCTACAAGGACGATATCATGAAGGATGAATTCGGTATCGACACGGCCAAGAGGCTCGGTATCCGCGTGGCCGAGGCGGCGCTGAAACAGGCGTGATCCAGGGGCCTTTCGACGCCGCGCATCTGATCGAAGGAAAAAAGTGAACCCGCTTGATCTTCGCACGTAAGGGGCATAAACACATATTTCGTTATATGGCGAAATATAGGGTGTATACATGAACACGGCGCTGGACATCACCAAAGCATTGGCCGACGGAAGCCGGCTGCGGATACTCATGGCCCTGGGGGTCGGGGAGTTGTGCGTCTGCCAGATTATTGAGCTGCTGGGCCTGGCACCGTCGACCGTCTCGAAACACATGACCATCTTGCGGCAGGCTCATCTGGTCGAGGCTCGGAAAGACGGACGATGGATGTACTACCGGCTGGCCAACCGACGTGCCGCCCCGCCCGTGCGTGAAGCCCTGACCTGGCTCGGCCGCCATCTCACTGACACGCCGGAGATCGTCCGGGACCGCAAGACACTGCACAAGATCCTGCGCATCGATAGAGAGGCACTATGTCAGAAGCAAAACCGAAATTGAAAGTACTGTTTCTCTGCACGGGCAATTCCTGCCGCAGCCAGATGGCCGAGGGATGGGCTCATCATCTCAAGGGTGATGTCATCGAGGCCTACTCGGCGGGCATCGAGACGCACGGCCTGAATCCCCACGCCGTGAAGGTCATGGCCGATGCGGGCGTCGACATCTCTACCCATCGCTCGCAGCATCTCGACGAGTTCCGGGAGATACCCTTCGATTACGTCGTCACCGTCTGCAACCATGCCCACGAGTCCTGCCCCCTGTTCCCGGGCCCGACGAAGGTCGTCCACGTTGGCTTCGACGATCCACCCAGGCTGGCGCAGCAAGCAGCCAACGAAGAGGAAGCGATCAACTGCTACCGGCGCGTCCGCGATGAGATCAAATCATTTGTCCAGACCCTCCCAGACAGTCTGAAGGAGCTATCGTCATGACTGACGAACGCAAAATGACGAGCGTTTTTGAGAAGTATCTGACCGTTTGGGTCGTTCTCTGCATCGCCGGCGGCATCGCGCTGGGCAAACTGGCGCCGGGCTTCGCTCAAGCGCTGGATGGCATGGCAATCTATGTCAACAACGCCCCGGTCGTGTCGATTCCGATCGCGATCTGCTTGTTCTTCATGATGTATCCGATCATGGTCAAGATCGATTTTGCCGAGGTGCTCCAGGCGGGCAAGAGCATCAAGCCGGTGGGCTTGACGCTCTTCGTCAACTGGGCCATCAAACCCTTCACCATGTACGCCATCTCCCTGTTCTTTCTGGGCACGGTGTTCTACGGCTTGATCGGCGCTGAAGCGGTGGACCTGGTCAAAATGCCCTTCGGACTGGATCTCGAGGTGGGCGCCACGTACGGCGTGGGGCAGGTCGTCGAGGTCGAGGGGGTTAAAATGCTGCAAGTGCCCCTGTGGCGCAGTTACCTGGCCGGCTGCATCCTGCTGGGCATCGCGCCGTGCACGGCCATGGTCCTGGTCTGGGGCTATCTGGCCAAAGGCAACGACGGTCACACGCTCGTGATGGTCGCGATCAACTCGCTGACCATGCTGTTTCTCTACGGCCCGCTGGGGGGCTTCCTGCTCGGGGTCGGAAAACTGCCCGTGCCCTGGCAGGCCCTGCTGCTATCGATCGCCATCTACGTGGCGCTGCCTCTGGTGGCGGGGTTCTTCTCGCGGCGGTGGATCATCAACCACAAAGGCCAGGCGTGGTTCAAGGAGCGGTTCCTGCACGTGCTGACCCCCGTGACGATCATCGCCCTGCTGGTGACCCTGGTCCTGCTGTTCAGCTTCAAGGGCGAGACGATTCTCAGCAATCCGCTGACCATTCTCTGGATTGCGATTCCGTTGTTCCTCCAGACCGTGCTGATCTTTGGCCTGGGGTACGGCTTGAGCAAAGTGTTGAAGCTGCGCTACACCGACGCGGCCCCGTCGGCCATGATCGGCGCGTCGAATCACTTCGAGGTTGCGATCGCCACGTCCACCATGCTGTTCGGCCTGTCGTCCGGAGCGGCGCTGGCGACCGTGGTCGGCGTCCTGATTGAAGTCCCGGTGATGCTGATGCTGGTAAAAATCTGTCTCAAGACACAGTCATGGTTCGCCCAGGAGGCGCCTGCCGTGAAAGAGGGTCTCAATTCGGTCCCGATGGCAGCATCGTAGCTGCCCAGGGCGCAGACAGCAAGAGCGAACCTAGTCTTCGGCCGGCTCTTCCGGACTGCCCTCCAGGAGCTTCTCGATCACGCGGATGTCCTTGGGGATATGCATGGTGAGATATTCCCCGGTTTCGATCTGGGTATAGGAGTGATCCAGGAGGCCGTCGAACAGAATCGTATCGTCGGAGCCGAGCTTATAGGTTTTGTCCTCGATGCGCAGTTCAACGCATCCGGTCAGCACGTAGCAGAACTCATGAACGTTCTCGTGCAATCCCATGACGTGAACGTGATCCCCGGCCTCCGCGGTGACGCGAATGAGCTTGCCCTTGTCATAGCGGGCCACCCGACACAGTTCCAGGCCTTTGTCCTTCTTGGTCTCCGGACTGCGCGGCTCAACTTTCGCCTGCCGCTTCTGAACGAGTCGACGCTCGGCCAGGCTCAGCAGCGCGCTCGTCGAGATTTGCAGCGCGCCGGCCAGGGCATCCAACGTCTTGAGCGAGGGCAGTGTCTTGTTGGTCTCGACCGCTTCCACCGTGGGATAGGTCAGACCGGAACGAGCCGCCAGGGCCTGAAGCGTCAGGTTCAACTGGCGGCGCAAGACCCGAATCATCCGGAAATCATATGCACTGTTCACTGCGTGGTCTCTCCAAAAAAGGCTTCCGTCAGTCGTCTACCGCACAGGATCGCCTGAGGCTGAACGCATTCGCGTTCTACCGTGACAAGCCCCACGTAACGCATATCATATGAAACGCTAATATCTCTGTGAAGTAAAACCGCCTTTGCTTTCACCCGACCAATGCCCGCCGGAGGGCATTCAACGCCCCGCCCGCGTGTCGATGTCCTGTCTCCCGCTGGCTTTAGAGGTCCAGTCGGGAGCCTGAAACCTCGTCACCCTCGTCCCAATTTCAGGTCAAGCGATGATTATCGGCCCCCTCGACACGGGGACGCCGTCTCATACCAGCCCGACGAAATACCAGATTGGTTTTATCTTCTGTTTCGCCCGCGGGCCGGAGGCCCGGGTTTCCTGTCGCCAGATTGTGCCAATTCGAATTGGAGGATGCCTGCCACGTGCACTCGAACTCGCGTCAAGAACGCCTCCGCGACCAAGTGTCACATGCCGATGACACCCCGGGCCAGAACGTCCGGCTCGTCGAGTTACGCGCGGAGATGTCACTGGACCAGACCACCTTTCGCGAAGCGTCGTCGCAACGCCCAAGCGTATCGCCCCGGGCAAACCCGGGGCGGCAACAAGCGGCTCGGCACCAGGCGGCCCCCCGCGCCTAATACTCGAGACTGCACATAGACAATTCCCTAATGTCACGTGGTACACAATTCAAAACTGATGATGCATCTCTCCCGCCCGGCAGGTATCAAACCCAGGCAATATTCGCGGCGCGTGCCCCGCCGAACATTTTCTCGCGGAAACAAATCGTGGAGCTTTCATTCTCCGACAAGACGGGCGAGACAATGCAACGCTTACAGCGTAGCGATCGTAAGCATTGCCGTCGTGCGGAACTTTCTTGGCTACCTCAATGAACGGTGCCGCGTGCCCCGGGGCAGAACTTGGATCTGATGATCGCGACTGCCCCTCAATAAACGACCTGGTGTCCCGTCGAGAGTCGGACGCAACCCGATCGGCACTACAGCGCCGCGTCACGCAGAACGCGACGAACATGATCGAACGAAGGCGGTGCGCGCCCGCCCGATGAAAAGGATATTGAAACCGCGCCGTCACGGCATAACCGTGCGGCCAACAAAGGAGAACAAGCATGTTTGGGCAGATCAGACTATCGACAAAAATGGCGTGTGCTTTTGGCTTGCTGGTGGCACTCGCAGGGCTCTTGGGATATGTCGGCTGGAACGGCCTGAGCCGGATGACCCGAATTGAAGAGCTCACCCAGAAAGGCAATGACTCTCTCGACAGCCTGAATCAGTGCGCGTCACTCCGCAAGGAATTCGCCATCCGGGGCTTCGAGCAATACGGCGGCAACAACCAGAACGCCGCGGAGAACTGGCAACAGGCCTACGACACCTTGACGACGCAACTGCAACAATTGGAGGAGGCGCCCGATTTGAGCAGCACTGAGAAAACGATCGTCACGGGCGCGATCGACAAGATGGGCGCCTATCGCACCTCGTTCGAGCACCAGAAACAAGCGCGCCGGAAGAAGGATGAGGCCTTCGCCGCCTGGAGTTCCATTGGCTGGGACGTCACCAAGGAAATCGCGGCCGTGATGAACGACACCATTGCTCCGGCGCGTCAAGCTGCAGAACAGGATCAAAACGTCAACGACATCGTCCGGTGGACCAGGGTGGGCACGGCTCTCGACCAGGCCGTCTTCCAAGAATTCCTGGTGCTGCGTGTCAACGCCGTCTATCTGATGGCGACGAATACCGCGACCCAGTGGACCACCTATCAGAAACAACTGGGCACCGTCAAGGACAACGCTGAAACCTGGGCCGACATGGTCAAAGGCAACACCGGACTCGAGGCCGCCGGGCGTCACATGGCCGAATACCTCCTCGCCTACGAACAGGCGGGCGATAAGTACCACGCCGGCATGCAGGCGGCAAACACCGCCGACACCGAAATGCAGACAGCCGCCGGCGCCATTGTCGAAGCCATTTCCCGACTCCAGGATTCCTTGAAACAGACGATGGAAACAACAACGGCTCGAACCAACACGATCATGACGACAGTGGCCATCGCCGGCATTGCGTTCGGGATCGTGCTGGCCTTCGCATTCACGCGTACCATCACCAGACCCTTCAAGGACATGCTCCAGGGACTTCACACCTTCAGCACCGACGAACTGGTGCGCACCCGTGAGGCACTCCACCGGATCATCGCCACGCTGACCTCCGGCTCCGAGCAGGTGGCCGCCGCGTCGGGTCAGGTCTCGGCGGCGTCGCAGTCGCTGGCTGAAGGGGCGACCGAACAGGCGGCCGGTCTGGAAGAGACGTCGTCCAGCCTGGAAGAGATGAGTTCGATGACCAAGCAGAACGCCGATAACGCCCTCCAGGCCAACAGCCTGGCCGGTGAGGCCCGCAAGGCGGCCGACACCGGGGCCGAGTCGATGGGACGCATGAACCAGGCGATCCATGAGATCCAGAAGAGTTCCGATGAGACCGCGAAGATCATCAAGGTCATCGATGAGATCGCGTTCCAGACGAACCTGCTGGCGCTCAATGCGGCCGTCGAGGCCGCCCGGGCCGGGGAAGCGGGCAAGGGCTTCGCGGTCGTGGCCGAAGAGGTGCGCAACCTGGCGATGCGTTCGGCCGAGGCGGCCAAGAACACCACCGCGATGATCGAGGAGTCGGTCAAGAACGCCAACAACGGCGTCGAGATCGCCAACGAGGTCGGCAAGGTCCTCGATGAAATCGTCCAGAGCGTCGGCAAAACCACCGACCTGGTCAGCGAGATCGCGGCCGCCTCGCAAGAGCAGGCACAGGGCATCGACCAGGTCAACACCGCTGTCGCTCAAATGGATCAGGTCACCCAGCAAAACGCCGCCAACGCCGAAGAAAGCGCCAGCGCCTCCGAGGAACTCAGCTCCCAGGCGGAATCGATGAATGATATTGTGGCCGAACTCATCGCTCTGGCCGGCAACGGCGCGGAAATGACCGCCTCCCAGGCATCCCGGCAACGAATGAAGAACCGGAACTTGTCCCCCTCGGATCGCGTGCTCCATCATATCGCCAAGGGCGCACACCAGCCACATCCGTCGCACCGAGCCGACCGGGAGGTCGAAGCGGTCGCCCCGAGGGCCATTCCTCTGGACGGGGATGACGAAGCACTATCGCAGTTCAACGACTGAGGGTCGTTGTGTCAGCAGCAGGAGATTTCAGGTGGGTCGTCACGACCCACCTGAAATCAACCTGACAGATACAAAGCCTCCCGGTCGCCGCCTCGAGACCACGCATCAGCAGCGCATGCCTTGAAAATCGCCCCCTGCCATCGGGTCTTTCCCCCCCCCAACGAGACGTCGCCGGCAACATACAATGCCGGTCGCCCACGCCCGCCGCCTTACAGTGTCGGGTTATGGGACAGGTCATACCATAGCCCCTGGTGAAACCGCAACACGCCCATTAATAAACCAGTTTTTGTCCGCGCCTGTCAGACCCTAGGCGGAAACTGTTGCCAATCACACCCCGACCAAAAACGTTTTACATCGCTGCGAATCTGCGGTTGGCCTCCCGACCCCTCCCCTTTAAAGCAACTTTGGAGGAAATGCGATGGTAGAAATGACGCTGCTGCAACAAGGCGGTGCGAGTCATCGGCAAACGATCGCTCGATCCGAAAACACGCCTTCATGGGGGTAGTATCGTCACCGGTCGCAGGATTCGACCTGAGTTCGTCCAGTGTTATGGTCATTGAGTGCGCCAGCGGCGCAGCGTGCGCCGATTGAGTACGACTGTACTTGTAGGGAGAAAGAAGGTGGAAGTAATGCAGACAAC
>Ga0272443_10000958_pt1 | contig 46863 bp, 31 predicted proteins | sample SSMAcet12_FD_193581 | JGI IMG/M metagenome (GOLD analysis project Ga0272443, IMG submission 193581) | Marine sediment archaeal communities from Little Sippewissett salt marsh, Falmouth, MA, United States - SSM-Acet-12 | ecosystem: Environmental > Aquatic > Marine > Wetlands > Sediment ...
CAATAGAATCACCGGGGTTACCGATCTGTAGGCCATCAAGATAGACTGCTGAAGTTATGTTTCCATTGTATTCGTATAATGCCGGATTCACCGTCCAATTAGGTCCGGGAGGTGGACCAGAAATATTAAGCTGATAAGGATTAAGTGGATCACCATGAACCATATCGGGAATGAATTCAAGGGTCTCATTAATATCATATTCTACATCAGTCACTGAATCCCAGTACTTAAAGGTTAATATATCTCCGCTTGTTGCATTGCTGTAAACAGTCAAGAAGTAAATATATTCACCTGAGCCTGGAGGGAATTCTAATGGATCTTGTACACCACGACACTCTCCATCACAAAATGCTGCGACCAAATCGCCAGGATTACTTATTTGTGAACCATCCAAAAATACTGCTGATGTAATATTACCATTGTATTCGTATAGTGCTGGATTCACTGTCCAATCCGGCGTAGCAAATGCCGTAGCAGTAAACATAATTAACAAAGAAAATATGAAAATAAACTTTCTCATTACTAAACCTCCGAAAATTAATTAATTTTCAATAAATAAAATAAAACTAAACCTAACAAAGAAACGAACATAATATTAACCATTAAACTTTAAATAATTTTATATCAAATATAAAACTTAGTAGGATAGATTTTTCATTCATTATTTTTTTTGTCAAATTAATTTGTAAATTTGGCAAAAGGAGTAATAATTAACTACAAACCTGAAATTATTAAGTAAGATAATTTTTTTTAAATATGCAAAAAAATTGTATATTTTGATGATTTCATTATCTAATTTAAAAATAACGAAAACGTTTATGAACTATATTCGAACAACTCAGAATAAAAGTAATATATTTTGATTTTTCGATAAAATAAAAAAGCCTGCTCGAGCAGGCTTTTTTATTTTGATTTTAATTAATATTATCTCGTCAACATCATCTTTTGGATTGTTTCAGCTCCATCTATATTCAATTTATAGAAATAGATACCATTTGCAACATCTTTACCATAAAGATCTTTGCCATTCCATACTGCGTAGCCTTCACCAATTTTTTCAGCATTTTGTACGTCTAATGCTGTGACAAATTGTCCTTTTGCATTATAAATATTTATACTTGCATTTTTATAAGCTTTTTTCGCAGTGAAATTAATGGTTGTCATATTACCAAATGGATTTGGATAATTGGAAATTTGGTTAACAGGTATTTGATGTTGTGGATTAACAGCAATATCAGGAAATTGAATTTCTAATGAACAATAGTTTATTTGCCCACCAAGATTGCTTCCTTGATTTCCCTGTGCATATGAACCAAAAGAATTATCATCATAATAATACATATGTACTTTTCCTAATCTTTCGGTTTCATCAATAATCTCGATATAATCGCATAAATATGGATAGACAGTAATCTCATCGGAGAAATCATATCTAAGGCTGTTAATATCTGTAAGTTCTATTGGTTCTGACCAGCTTGCCCCATTATCCCCAGAGACAGAGATATAAAGTATTGGATGCTCTGCATACGCCTGATAGTTAGGATCACCATCTTCTGCAAGCTGCACATAAGTACCATCAGCCCAAAGTTGAACCATCCAACCCATCTCTCTGTTGATTGCATTTCTCTGAGCATTTTCATGAAAGATATCTGATTCTCCAGGATATTTACTGAAAGTCACAGTTGAATACAATAGTGTGTCACCACTCACGGGATCTATTTCCCATGGAACTGTATGTCCACTCCATGGATCTATACCTGGCATTTCTGGCACTTCACGGAATTCCCAGTCAACACCATCCCATACTGCTTCTGCTTGTGGTAAGAAATGATTGAAGTAGTAACCGTCTCCTGCAGCATCAGTATAGCCATAACCTTGCATATAGGTGAGATGAGCATCTCCATTTAAATCGTATTGAGCGGTATTATGCCATCCATACGCGTCAACAGTTAATTCGTCTATCAAATTACCTGTATTATCTTCAAATCCAGGAATATTCTCCACAAGATAGAGATAGTCATTCGGTCCATCACCATGAAGATTTGCTTGATCCCACGTTTCTCCACCATCATAGGATTCCCAAATATAGAATCCAGGATCAACTGGCATATCTCCAAGGTCTCCACCCAGCCAGGTAGCAAAACCAACAATAGCTATTTTACCAGGATTGTTAAAATCAATGGCAAAAGCTTGAGAGAGAGGACGACATGATTTTGCACGCCAGTAATACATTGGATTAATAGTAGTCCAATTGTTAACATTCAATATTTGCGTGAGGTCTGCTGATATCGAATTTTCGACATCCATATACATAATTCTTGGATCTTCACAGGGATAATCAAGTGGATCATGGGTATAATTTTTTGATATATTATAAATACGCAGATAATCTACATTTGTAGGATGTGGTCCTACATAAATGTATGGCCAGATATATTCATCTGGAAGTGGGGAGGGAACAAAAGTAACTGAAGACCAGAAACCTGGAATATTAAGAAGTGAAAAGTCATCATAACACAAAGTTACACCATAATTAGCTGCTGAGGGATTTTCATGCCATGAAGCAAGACAGTTACCAGTAGGTGGATGAACATCGATTCCACCGTATCCTTGCCTGATGTCATAGGTAGAAATCGTACCCCAAGAATCAAGCCCACCAGCATTATTGAAATAGGCATAATATTGTCTACGTGTAGCCGCAGTAGTAGCTGTTGCAAAAAATGTCGCATAGATTCCATTACCATTTTCTGTCTGCAATTTCAAGGGATATCCTTCGTATGAACCTGGCATATAATCATAATATGAGGTCATGATTGTTGTTGGTTCAGTAATAAATGAATACAGTGGAATTGGGGGATTATTTCGATTTTGTGCCTCTCTTATAGGGACAAGTTTGCTGTGGTCATAGTTTGAAACAGGTATTTTTTCTGTTCCTTGTGGATCCACTAACTCTGCTTGTAATACAAAAGAGCATAAGAATAATACTATTACAAACACTCCTATTTTTTTCATACTAAGCCTCCGTATGCTTAATTTTGTTAATATTTTCAAACTTATTTTAGAAGATAACAAAATATGAAGCCTTTTTTATAGACTTCCACTCTTTATGCAAAATTTATTTTTTTATAAACTCTTTTTCATATTTTTTTTTGTCAAGAAATTGATTTTTCTGGGTTATCCCAAAAAATTTTCAGATTCATGACGATTTTATAATACGAGAACCATTAAATCAAATTTCTTAATCAAAATGATTATTTACTCAAATTCAATAAAGTAGTGTCACACTGATCCCGATTTATAGCGAGAAGGGTGACATGGCTGGAGACCCTTCTGCGCCTGACGAACCAGGGTGAAAAAAACTATATTATGGTAGAAATTACAGCCTTAAAAAAAGCCTGCTCTCTACAGAACAGGCTTTTGTATTTGTATATTTTACTGAGTTTATCTCGTGAGCATCATCTTTTGAATTATTGCAGCTCCATCAATATCTAATTTATAGAAATAAACACCATTCGCAACATCATTGCCATGAAGATCTTTCCCATTCCATACTGCATAACCAGTAGCTGGTTGATCACCTTGTTGTACATCAAGTGCTGTGACAAATTGTCCTTTTGCATTATACACACTCATAGACGCACTCTTGTAACCTTTTTTAGCATTGAAATTAATGGTTGTACTGTTACCAAAAGGATTGGGGTAATTAGAAATAAAGGATACGGGTTCATCTTGTTCAAGATTTACAGATATTTCTGGGAACTGTACTTCAACAGTACAATAATTGATCTGTCCACCTAAATTCTGTCCTTGAGTTTGAATAAACGAACCAAATGAATTGTCATCAAAATACATTATACGAATCAATCCTAATCTGTCTTGATCATTAGTAACTTCAATATCATTGCAAAGGTAGGGATAGACAGTTATCTCCTCAGAAAAGTCATACCTTAGACTTGTAATATCAGTGAGTTCAATAGGTTCTGACCAACTCACACCATTATCTCCTGATACGGAGAGATTAAGGATTGGATGTTCTGCATACGCTTGATAGTTCGGATCACCATCTTCAGCGAGTTGCACATAGGTTCCATCTGCCCATAACTGTGCCATCCATCCCTTGTCTGTATTAATTGCATTTTTTGTTGTACTCTCATGGAATATCGGAGAGTCTCCTGGATATTTACTATATGCAACTGTCGTATAGAGTAATGTATCTCCAGTCATTGGATCGATTTCCCAGGGCACAGTATGTCCTGATGGATCTGTACCTGGTAAACCGGGAACTTCACGGAATTCCCAACCAGATCCTTTCCAAACGGCTTCTGCGCTAGGAAGGAAGTGATTGAAATAATAACTATCACCTATTGCATCAGTATAACCATAGGATTGCATATAGCCAAGGTGAACATTACCTTCTGCATCATACACTCCGGAACTATGGAAACCGATACCATCTACTTCAAGTTCAGTCAGCAAATTGCCTTCACTATCTTCAAACTCAGGAATATTATCAACTGTATACATAAAGTCATCTGGTCCATCACCATGCAAATTCGCTTGATCCCACGTTGCTCCTCCATCATATGATTCCCAGATAAAGAAACCAGGATCAACGGGCATATCACCAAGGTCTCCATTCAACCAGGCAGCATAACCGATAACTGCAATAGTACCAGGATTATTATAATCTATTGCAAAAGCTTGAGAAAGTGGACGACAAGATTTAGGTCTCCAGTAATACATTGGAGTGACTGTTGTCCAATTGTTCAAATTCAATAATTGTGTCATATCAGCAGAAATTGAATTTTCAACGTCCATGAACATAATTCGAGTATCTTCACAAGGTAATCCGGTAGCATCATTGGTATAATTTTTTGAAGTATGGTATATTCTTATTAAATCAGTATCAGTTGGATGAGGACCTACAAATATATATGGCCAAATATATTCGTCTGGTAAAGGTGAGGGGATAAAAGTAACACTTGACCAGAATCCTGGAATATTCAAGAGTGCAAAGTCATCATACGCTATTGTCGAACCATAGTTTGTTCCAGAAGGATTTTCGTGCCAGGTAGCGATACAATCTCCAGTTGGAGGATGAACACCAATACCACCATACCCTTGGTAAATATCGTACGAAGAAATAGTGCCCCACGTATCAAGACCACCAGCATTATTAAAATACGCATAATACTGGCGTCTATTTGCCGTAGTTGTTGGTAGGCCAAAGAAAGAAACATATGTTCCGTCTCCATTGCCAGATTGCATTCTTATGGGATATCCTTCATAAGAACCAGGTGAATAATCATAATACGAGGTCATGATTGTTGTGGGGTCAGTGACAAAGGAATAGTTAGGAATAGGTGGATTAGCTCTATTTTGGAAATCTCTCATAGGAGTAAGATTACTCAAGTCATAGTTGGAAAGAGGAATTTTTTCTGCTCCTCGTGGATCTCTTATTTCCGCATTTAGCGAAAAAAACAATCCAACAAAAAGAAACAAGACTACAATTTTTTTCATTTTTTTCTCCTTAAGTTTTTTACTTTTTCATTTTAATACATTAACTACTTAACATCTAAATTTTTTACTTTACTTCTAAAATTTCATCTTTAAAGATAGACGTATTGGTCCGGTAAGGAATGAATTGTCCATCTTTTCTTCTAAACCTTCAAAGGGTGTGTATGCAGCATCAATATCAATAATTGCAAAGGGAGCTGAGAATTTCCATCCCATGCCAAAAGCAGGTCCTTGAGCATCAAGATTAAATTGATATCCTCCACGAAGGAAAAATGTTCCGATTCTATATTCAATACCAGCATTATATGTTTCTAAACGATCAACACAATTATCAACCTGAAACACTGCATCAAGAGATTGCATATCAGATTCAAATATTTTCATTGCAATACCAAGAGAAAAATTCATAGGTAATGGAAAAGAAAGCTCTTCTCTATCTTCATCAATAAGACCATCTCCATCATTATCAATAAGATCAAAAGGGTCTTCGTCGATCAGTCCATCATTATCATTATCAAGAGTATATTTCATCTCTGGACCGAAATTTCTGAGACTCATACCAATAGTTAAATCTCTCCAACCTGTATTGTACAGTGAACCAAGATCTATACTCCACCCATTAATGTCATATTCATCGAGATTTTCTCTTAAATATTTCCCGGTGATACCAAAAGAAAACTTATCAGTAAGCTTTGCTGCATAAGAAATGCCTGCCATGAAGTCACTACAGGTAAATTGTTCACCATTGGGACCAAATTCATCATCTGTGGTTACGTCCATCCAGTCCATATATAATAAAGAACTACTTATTCCAAATACACCAAATGAGGTTGGATAGGCAAATGTAATATAATCGTAATTTATATCAGCGACATAACGGGTATGATTAAGAAATAATTCATTACCATTAGTATGTGCAAGACCAGCAACATTCCAATAGGTGGAAGAAGGACCTTTTGCATATGCTGTATATGCCTCAGCCATACCAATAGCACGTGCATCTACTCCAATTTTGAGAAACTGTAATCCTGCGGTCCCAACTTTTGCAAATATTTCAGCCTGAACTAAGGTAGGTATAAGTAATAGAATAACTGCTAAAAAAATTCTCATTTTCATTGTTACCACCTTTTTATTTAATTAATACGAATTTATCAACTTTAACATTACCACTAGCATGATCTTCTACAGAATAGAGATAGACACCACTTGCAACAATTTGATCGTGTTTTGAGAGGAGATCCCATGGTTCCATACCACCTGGTGCTATACCTGTGAGAGATGCTTTGCTGGGATTAATAACGTCAACAACTGATTCACCATTATGTTCAAATTCATCAACAAGATCACCGGCAAGTGTAAATATCTTTATTGTGCAATTCTCGGGTAGATTTACAAACCAGATTCGTTTACTTCTATCACCAGTTTCATCTTTATCTCGTCGTCCATCAAATTTACTCTGTCCAAGATATGGATTTGGAACAACGTAGACATTCTCAAGATTTGATGCAGATGGTCCCGCAAAGATTGTAATCCTATTTCCATCTTTTCCAGATTCAAGCGATTGTAAATTCTGAGATGGTATTCCTCGATCATAAGAAGTGACAGCGAAATAATTTTCTACGCCTTTTTCTGGATAAAGCACTGGAAAAACATAATACCGACGTGATAGTCTTTCTTTCTTGAGTTCCCCCAATCCCTGTGGGTGAGCTTGTCCGAGATGTCCAGGCAAAGGAATTAACTTATCTTGATAAAGTGCAAGATAAATATCATTATCAATAGTTGGATTTTTAAACAGCAAAGATTCCTTTTTATGTCTTTCTTCTTCTGGAAGTATCTGGTATGCTTGAACACTATCTTGAATACATTGATCAGTGCTATCTAGAATATTATAAAGTGGAATACCGTTAACTACATCTCCAACCAAAACATTATTAAATGAATAAAGAGAGTCTTGAAGAAAATAATCAGTCCAGTACACTGTGCTATCAGAGATATAAATAATATCTTGCTCAGTATAAGAACCAACGACATGTTTCATTGGAAGACCTTTATTGATACCAAGATATCCACCATAATCAACTCTCATGCTATCAGGAATATCTGAATCCATACAGATACTATAGTCTCTCATATCCTGTGGAGAATCAATTTTATCCCATCGATCCTGTTGCATATATGCATCAGCCTCACCGGAATTAGAAGCCATCCATAACGTATAGCCCTGGAAGTCATGACGAAGTCGATAGGCTGTCCATGGATTTACTTTTGCATTGACGTTTTCTATAAGATGTCCGGAGTTATCGTACTCTGGAATAAATTTTTCTGGGAAATAACCATAATGTTGTTCTTGTTCAGGATATTTTCCCACATAACTATCGAGATATGGATAATCATCTTGCCAGCCCACAAATTCTTTAGTAAGGGTCATAATGTCATTCGTAAATTCAGATCTGTTGTCCCAATAAACAAAGATAGTATCACCATTGTTAGACTGATCAAGTGTTATATTTGGAATATCTGGCGGACCGGGTGCTTCATAATGTTTGAAAGTATCGGGAAGAATAACGGTGGTGAGAGTTTGTGCTTCACCATAGAGCGTTTTTGACCACACTGCGGTTCTTTTCAGTTCCTCTACATCATCTCCAGGAAAGATTGCAATAACTATCTTCATTGTCTCATAAGGGCTCAGGTTCCAGCTTGAATCAGTAGGTGCTGAAAATCCTAATTGATCACCATAGAACGCAAATAAAAATCGAGTATCACAGGGATCATTCTCTTGTGCAGCGGGCTCAGCTCGTAGCGAAATATATTTATTATCATCAGGATTTCTATTAGTCAAGAGCCAGTATTTTTGATTTCTCCCATCTTGTGTATTAGGATCACCATCTCGTGGTCCCTGTCCCACTTCCCAAGTCCAGCAAGCAAATTCTAGTTGTTCTGGATCAGGAGTACATACACGTGCACCAACATAACCGGTTGTGAGACCACCATCTTTATCAGCGTCATAGGTGTAGGCAAATTCGTATCCTTCACCAGGGACATAACTACTCACATCATCTCCAGCTCGAGCTTGCGCAGTCCATGACTGAGGACCAACATCACTATCAACATATACACCCATTGCACAGTCAAAGAGAGTATCTTCAGGATTCATATTTGTAATATCAAATTCAACATACACGAGATTTTTAATATATGCATAACTCCATTGAAAGCTCGCTTGTCGAACACGAATATTTAATGGAGTATGTGACTGGCCAAAGGTCCAACCACCCCAGATTCTTTCACCAGGTGTGCTAAAAGGACTGTAATCATAATAATATCCAAGATAATCTTGCTCTGATATTGGATAGCCATCTTCGTCTTTCAATCCATCCCCATCATCGTCCTGAGCTTTTGCAAAGTTATAGGTACTATCAGGATCTATGTATCCGAGTTTTAAAAAACCAAGAGGGAACCAGATTTCCTCATTAGCAATAATTTCTTCTGTATCACATTGAGTGCTATCCACAGGTCCTCTATAATAATTGTCACCTGGCAAAAAGGTACTAAATTGTGAAGGCACAGTAGAACGGTATGGAAAGGCAAAGCCGACAGGATCTTCATCGATCTTACCATCACCGTCATCATCTACTCCTGTCTTTTGATCTCGTATTGAAGCTGAAAGTACACCATCGTCTAAATTAAATCTGTCATATAAAGATCCAAGTGCATTTTCTTCTAATTGATTATAGGCAGGAAGAAATTCATACATATCTGCATCACCGTCAAAACCAACAGATACTAAGGTATCAATAACTCTCCCAAATCCCATATTTTCAGTACCTGCCTCTTCCTGTCCCTCATCCTGCCAATATAGTTTCTGCTTGAGATCATTTCTACGTTGCTTGCATGCACCAAACCATAATGCACCCTGGTATAGATAATCAATTCCGGAACCTCCTGGATATTCCAAAGAGGGCCATTGCGGAACAACATCGTCTCCAGAACCAAAAAAACCATAGTTACTTATTCTTAACCAGATATTTCCAACATTGTGATAGTGAAAGATATCAAGTCGTCTATCTGCGCCAGATCCACCATTCACTGATCGTGCGAAAAGAGCAGAACCTGAAAAAATCATCATGAAAACTACAATCAGAAAGATGAGTAGAATACCAATTTTAGAGCGCATGTTACTACCTCCTACATTCTTCTTTAAAAATTTATTATTCATAGTATGTATGTACATCTTAAATTTGAAACTTTATGGGAAATGTGACCCAGACAGCCACTGGTTTGCCTTGATTCTTCGCAGGAATAAAAGTCCATTGTTTTACTGCTTCAATTGCCGCTTCATCTAATCCACCAGGTCCAGACTGAAGACTCTTTACGACTTCGACAGCTCCAACAGAACCATCTTCAAACACTTCTGCACGTATGATGACTTCACCTTCAATACCAGCATTTCGTGCAAAATCAGGATATTTAGGACTTACTTTTTTGATTGGAATCGGTTCTTCTTCGTGAACGACGAATTTCGGAGTCGTACCCTCTCGCGAGACAGGAGGAGGTTTTGTAAGATCAAGAGTAGTAGGTCCTATCGTTTCAATCTCCTCGATCTCTTCATCGCTACCTTCTTCGCTTTCTTCGATCGTTAATGGTATAATAGGTTTTACCTCTTCTGGAGGTTTGAATTTCTGTCGCACTTCAGGTGGAATCTCAATAGTTTGGATCTCTTTTGCTTCATGCTGATAAGGCTTTACCTCGATCTTGGGAAAGACCAAAAAAGTAAAGAGCAGCAAAAGCAGCGCAAGCGCAAGAGATTTCTCGTAAAATGAGCTTGCGATCTCTTTCCAATCAGTTTGAGTATTAACAGATTTATTTTGCATAATATAAAACCTTTTCTACTTTACGTGAATCACCTAATTTTCCGCGCTTCAAAGGATACCCTCAAAGCATTTGCCTTCTTTAGCTCATTCATTATATCCACCATTATGCCATATTCCGTATTCTTATCAGTTCTGAAACTTGTGATCATTGCAGGATTCTCTGCAACTTTTGCTTGCATTACATATTGAATCTGATCGACCGGGGTTGCAAAATCGTCAATTGATATAAGCCCAGAACGGCTGACATATATTGTCGATGCATTTCTTCGGTTGATCTTTTGTATGGCTTCTGCTCTCGGAAGTTCCACCTTGAGACCTTTTTCTTTTACAAAAGTTGTGGAAACCATAAAGAATATGAGGAGCAAAAAGGCAATATCGGACATTGAGGCGTTAGGAATTTCAGATTCAATTTTCGTTTTTCGTTGAATTTTTGCCATAGGTCCTCTTATCTGGTAGATAATGAAACGGTTTGAGCTCCAGCAGCGAGCAACCGGTCAAGTGCACGTACCATCATGTCATACCTTGCGCGGCGGTCAGCTTCCAGCACAAAAACCATTTTTGGATTTTTCACGATTATATCGTTTACAATTTGTTCGAGTTCGTTGGGTGTCACGATCTGATCATCCACGGCAATATCACCTCTGCTGTTGACTTTGATCTTTGTCAGGTTTTCCTGTTTGATCTTTACTTTTTGTCCACCGGATTCTGAATGCGGAGGAAGAACCAAACCGAGTCCTTCTTTCACATCGAACTTCGTTGTAACAAGGAAAAATACAAGCAAAAGAAATGCCACATCAGCCATAGATGCTGTAGGAATCTTAGGATTAAGACGTGGTTTTTTTGCTTTAACTATATTCATGCTTACTATATCCCTTACATTATTATTTTACTTCCATCAAGGTTTCCGTAAGTTTTTCCGAACCTGTCTGCATATCAATGATCAAACCGTCAATAACTGAGACGAAGAAGTTGTTGAATAACTGGATCGGAATAGCTACGGCAAGACCTGATGCAGTGGTGATCAATGCAACTGAGATACCACTTGCCACAATAGTGGGTTCTACCTCACCAGCAGCAGCGATAGCTTCAAATGCCTGGATCATACCCACAACGGTACCAAGGAAACCAAGCATAGGAGCAAGGTTAATGGTCGTTGCAAGTGCAATGAGTCCCTTCTCAAGAAAAGACATCTCAAGGATTGCAGCATGCTCAACTGCTTTTTCCACTTCTTCTGTGCCTTGATCGACTTTCATAAGTCCAGCGTGAAGCACACTAGCGACAGGCCCACGTGTTTGGGCACAAAGTTCTGTAGCTTCATCGAAATTCTTCTCCCTGATAAGCGGAATAAGTTTCTCAAGAAAATCATGTACAGAGATCTTCGCATATCGAAGAGAAATAATCTTCCAAATTGAAGTAGCTAATGCCCATATGACTAAAATGAGCATGGGGTACATAACCCATCCACCTTTAATAAAGAGGTCAACTAAACCACTTCCGACAATTTTACGGGCAAATCCTTCTAAGCCACCTGCTTGTTGAGTGGTCTCTTCAACTTCAAGTACTTCTTCTTCGACAATAGCTGTAGTGTCTTCAGCCATCATCTCGGTATCCTGCGCAAAAAGATTTCCAACAAACATGCCGACCATCATTAATGCCACGAGCAGTATTCTGAATTTCTTATTGGTATACACTTGTATATCCTCCTTAAATTTTACCATTCGAATTTTAAACCTACGCTCATTCTACGACCTTCAGAATAAATATTTGGATTAGATAATCCAGCCAAATAAATTGCAGCACCATTTACATCTTCACCATCTTCAGCCCTGATCTTACCATCGTCATTTAGATCGTACGTATTCCAGTATTCATAGGTTCCTTTATCTGGAGTTTCACCAGTTTTAGCATTTACATAATTGATATTTTTTGTATTAAATAAATTTGAAATGTTAAGAAACAGAGTAATCTTAGTATTTTTAAAAAGGTCAAAACCTTTACTAATTCTAAGATCTGCTGAATGTGTCCATGGAAGTCTATCTGAATTTGTTTCAAGTTGTTGATTGCTATCTGGATCAGGAGTTACTGGTGTATAAGGCGCTCCAGATTGAACTCTCCATAACAAACTAGTATAAAATTTATCAGGGAACTTAAGCCCAAAAAGGTAGAATTCTTCATCTTCAGGTATACGAAAATCAATGCTGATCGATGCATTATGTCGAATATCCCAATTAAGAGGAAATTCTCTCAAGTTTTCACGAGCTTCATGGGCTCCTGAATTACGACCATTCGCCCAAGAATAAGAGTATCCAAAGTTCGCTCCCCAGAAATTGCTAAAGCGTTTTCTAAGGCTAAGCTCCAGACCTCGGGCACTTCCATAGTCTTTCGAAATATATAACCAGTATTGCCGACCAGCCTGAGCAATGCTATCAGGTAATAATGAATAATCGTTATCTAGTATACTTACAAGGTTATAAATATTCTTATAAAAAAGTGTGATGTCCATGACATAATCTTCACCCATCTGGTGCTCTACACCTACCTCATAGGTAATAGTTGTCTCTGGTTTGAGGTTAGGGTTTCCAACAGTGCTTCCAGTTTGTCCAACTTCAGGAGTCGCACTGGTAAAAACATATTGCATAGGGGGCAGTTGACTCTGGTAGTTATACGCAAAATGCAAAACATCTTTTTCTGTAATAGGATGTGACACGCCAAGACGAGGACTCACCATTAGTTGGAATTTCTTTACCTCTTCAGTTTTGGTAATAAATCCTCCCCTTCCATCATCAACGATATACGTTACTTCATCCCATTCAGAATCAACATACTGACCAGTTCTATCACTCTTTACTTTATATGTTTGTCCGAGATACCAGAAATCAAAACGCATTCCAGCATTCACTATCATACCATCCCATTCCATTTTATCTTGAAGATAGTATGCACCTTGCCATGGATATGCTTCATACCCATCAATATCTCCACCAGCAAATTTAATAGCATTTATAAAATCATCTTTCATGTAAATATCAGTACCATACGCGACCATGGTTGCTTGATTAAATGGAGTAATTGAGGTATCGACTGAACTTACTGTAGAAAGATAATTGGGTAGACGCTTTACGTCGTCAATAACCCACGGACTTGATAAACGATCTTTAAAGATTTCGTTAAATTTTATTTCAAGACCAGTCTTAGCTTGATGAATTTCATCTATTTGATAGGTAAAATCACTTCTTAGGGTATAGGTTGTTGTCTTATCCTTCCAAAAATTGCCAGCAGTTGTTCCAGGATTGCTAAATATTGGTATATTCTGCCATTCGTAATCCTCATCCAGATACTTTACTTGCTGATCTACTTCATTCCCTGGAATATGAACACCAAAGTTATTGGAGGTAGGATCTTGTGTCCAGGTGGCATTATCCCAATCTGTATTAGCTGAACTATAATACCACTCTTTTGAAACACCAGGATCAAGCTGGATATTGGTCTGGAATCTACTTGCACGAATGGTATAGAACATTTTAGGAGAAAGAGTATGATCCCAGGTTAATGCAACTTGATTATGCTCAGTCAACCAGTGATTATTATAATTAAGAGAATAACGACTTTGATGAGTATATGGAAGACTTGTTTCTCTATCACTTCGTAGGGCAGCAGTTAACTTAACAGTAGGACTTACTTGGAACTTAGTTTTAAGGTTTCCTTGATAATTATTTACAAATCTATCTCCAATTTCAAATAATCCAACCTTACTTCTATCTTCATTAATCGAATTTATCCACTCTTTTTGAGAATCATCAAGCCATTGCCATAAAACATTATCACTATCAATTGTATAATAATCTTTATATCGAGTATCTGTCCATGAGCCAGTGAGGTTAAAATAAAAGGTAAATCTATCTCTCTTGTGTTGAGATCCAGATGGAATGATGGGTCCTCCAATAGCAAATTTCACCTGATCCTCATTATTACCCTCTGCAAGTATATGATCAGAACTCACTTCAAACTTTCCGGAATATTCAGGACCACCAGACTTTGTCACAAGATTAATTATCGCAGATTGAGCATTTCCAAACTCTGCTGTAAATCCACCTGTCTGTACAGACATATCTCCAACAGCATCCATGTCAAGGCTCATACCAAAACCTCCATCCACTGGGTTGGATACAGACATACCATCAACAGTATACACAACCTCACCCGAACGTCCACCCCTAATGTGTAGATTTTCTCCAGAACCTACAGCTCCGGCTGTCACAGCAACGATTTCCTGAATAGATTGGACTGGCATCTGTTCAATATCCTCAGAGGTGATGATCTTTTCTGAACCAGTAACATCTTTTTCAACAAGTTTTTCCTCTGCTTTTACGGTAATACCATCAATCTGAGTATCAGTACTTTTAAGTTCAAAATTTAACATTGTTGTTAAATCAAGGTTAATTTTCACCTCTGTTTGGGTTACACTTTGATAACCCATTCTAAAAGCTTTAACTTCATAGGAACCTGGAGGAATATTGATTATCATATAGCGGCCTTTCTCATCCGTTGTGGTACCTATTTGCTTTTCAATAATCATCACATTTGCACCGATAACAGGTTCGCCTGAATCAATATCAACGACACGACCTGCCAATTTACCTGTTGTACCTGCATGAAGCAAAGCCACCAGGAGAAAAAGCACGACAAATGTAAAACAAAATACATATCTTTTCATAGCTTCTCCCTTCATTAAAAAATTGGTCTTAGGTGGTAAGACTCGGGGCTAATTTCGAGTGCGTAAAAACATGTGTCAACTTTTTTATTTTTCATCAAAATTTACATTTCTTCAATTATATATTTATTTTTAAATCTCTCATAGAGGTCTTCTTCATAAGGAAGCAAGCCTTGATCAAGCTTGAAACAAACATCAAAATGTTTTTGAAAATTGGTTTTTAAGATAGTTACAAACTCATCAAATGTGAGGGGTTTCTTAATAATATCATTTACAGCAATAGTTTTTCTCGATAACAATTTTCTTATGGTTTGTTTTTCTTTGGTATTTTTTGTTGAGATCAACTCTGCCATCAGTTCCTGATTATGATTAAATAGTATCGAACCATGTTGAAGGAGTGCATTCCCTTTTCTTATTTGGGCACTTCCAATTATTTTTTTCCCCCCAACATTTATCTCATATTTTGATGCACTAGTAAAGCAAGGATTTACCCACGTCCTTTGATCTTTTTCAGAAGGCATGACGTCATGCATTGTCGCATCAATGTTAATGTCATGAAGTGTAGAAAGAAGCACTTTCCCGATCTTTTGATAGGAATCTAATATAGAGCCGGAAAAGATCCCATCAGTTCGAGTAATAACAGCATATGTTACTTCGTCATAATGAAGTACCGCTCTACCCCCCGTTGGTCTGCGAACAATACCAAAACCATATTCACGAATCTTATCTATAAGTATATGCTCTTGTATTTTTTGATGATACCCAAAGGACACAGTCGGTGGATCCCAATCATATACTCTTATTGCTGGTGGAGTATTTTTATTAATTACTCCAAATAAAATTGCTTCATCCATTGCCATATTCTCATAGGGTTTTCGTTTTCCAGAATTTATAAATCTCCAACGTTGTTTCATTATTTAAGTAGTACTTTTCTGTCGCCATGAGTTATTGAACCGATTAATTGAGCATTCGTTTTTTCAAGTATTTTTCTGCCAGAATCTTCGTCTGTCAAGACGATTGTACCAATTCCCATATTGAATGTTCTATACATCTCAGCTTCTTCTATATTACCACCATCTTGTAAAAATCTAAAAAGTTGAGGAACTTTCCAAGCTGTTTTTTGTACATTTGCCGATAAGCCATCTGGAATAATACGTTTGAGATTTCCCTCTATACCACCACCAGTAATATGAGCAATTCCGTGTATCATTCTTTGTAATATAAACGGCTTAAGGAGAGAATAATATGAACGGTGAACAGCGAGTAACGCAGATCCGATGCTTGTTTGTAATTCTTGTATATAAGTATCATGTTGTAATCTCATGATATCGAAAATGATATGACGTGCCAGTGTATAACCATTTGTATGCAGCCCTGTGGATGGGAAGCCAAGAAGTATATCACCTTCGGAAATTTCGTTTCCAGAAATAACATTCGTCTGTTCGACGCCTCCTATGATCGTACCGACTAAATCAAAATCATTTTCCTTATACAAAGATGGCATTTCTGCAAGTTCACCACCAATAAGTGCACATTCATTTTCTTTACACGCTATTGCCAAACCTTTCACAATTTCTTCAATATGCTTCGGAACAACCTTACCAATCCCTATATAGTCCAGAAAGAATAGAGGAAAGGCTCCCTGGGTCAGTATATCATTTACGCAATGGTTGACTATATCCTGCCCGACAGTATTCCACTCTTGCATCATGTTTGCGATATGAACTTTGGTTCCCACACTGTCTGTGCTTGAAACTAAAATCGGTGACTTCCAGTGATTCAGATCAAGCTTATAGAGTGCTCCAAATGTACCAATATCAGTAATGACATTCTTAGAGAAAGTGCTTTTTGCAAGAGGTTTGATGCAATCGACTGCCTGTTCTCCAGCCTTAATATCCACGCCTGCTTTTTTATAATCGACTGTTTCTTTCATTAGTCAAATTGAGTATATTTTTTCATGTCTTCAAATCTTTTCATTATATGATCATGTGTTATCTTTGTTAAAGAATCTACACTAAAACTTTCAATGTTAAATGCAGATGAGATCGTTCCTATAATAGCTGCTTGTTTAAGGATATGATCATTAATTTTTCCTTGAGAAGCCACATAACCCATAAAACCACCGGAGAAACAATCTCCAGCGCCAGTTGTGTCTATAACCTTTTCAAGAGGATATCCAGGTGTAAAAAAATAAGAATCCTTCTTGACGACCATGACACCATGTTCTCCTTTTTTCACCACTAGTATATCAGGCCCGTAATTCAGTGCTTTCTGATAGGCATCATAGAGGTAGTGTTTTTGCGCCAGAAGCTTTATCTCCTCATTATTAATAAAAAGTATATCGATGTGTTTCAGCATTTCCAATAATGCATCGATTTTTTTTATAATCCAATAGTTCATTGTATCAGCAGCAATCAGTGCTGGTTTCTTCATTTGTTTAATAATATTCAACTGTATTTCTGGATCAATATTTCCAAGCAATATAAATGATGAATCCTGAAGATCTTCTGGAATAACTGGATCGAAATTCTCAAAAACATTTAGGCTTGTCTCAAGTGTAATTGCTTGATTAAGATTATTATAACGACCTCTCCAGCGAAAAGTCAATCCTTCATTAAAAAATATTGCATATGTATTCACACCATGCTTTTCCAAGAACTCAATATGTTCTTTGGGAAAATCCTTACCAACCACACCAACAATTGCAACGTCATCACAAAGACGACTTGCAGAAATAGAAGCATATATCGCTGAACCACCTAAAACATCGTTGACTGAACCTTGATGATTTTCTATGCTATCAAGAGCTATTGAACCAACAATAAGCAAACTCATTCCGAACCTACATCTTCAATGATCACCGTTTGGGGTTTATCATTTTGATTGAGCAGATAGTTCCAGAATTTCGTGACACCTCCAGTGGCAAAGAATTTTATCAGGAATATTAGGATCCCCAACAAAACAATACGGAATATTAGCTTCCATAATGAAGTAAGGTCTCTATTTCTATAATCTCTTCTTTTTTTCCACTCATCGGTAAAGAAAGACATATTATAGTATATCCTTAATTCCATGTGCAAAACGACGCAATCCTTCTTCAATATTTTTTATAGAATTTGCATATGAAAAACGGACATAATCATTTGCTCCGAAAGCTGAACCTGGAACAATTGCAACGAAATTTTTTTTTAAAATATAGGTGCAAAGGTCAGATGAAGATACAATTTTTCTCACATTATTTCGTAAGTAATAAGAGATATCGGGCATTGCATAAAAAGCGCCTTTTGGCAAGGTACATCTCACATTGGGAATATTATTAAGTTCGTTAACAAGATAATTTCTTCTTTCTTCAAACTGATTACGCATGTTATCTATACTTCCATCGTTCTGTGTGAGTGCTACTATTGCAGCTTTCTGTGTCATAGAGTTAACATTCGAGGTTGTATGACTCTGAATGCGGCTAGCACATTTGATGACTTCTGAAGGACCCGCAGCATACCCAAGTCTCCATCCAGTCATTGCATAAGCCTTGGAAACACCATTAATGACAATAGTAATATTTTTTACCTCTTGAGAGATAGATGCTATGGAAATATGGACTTCATTATCATAAATGAGTTTTTCGTAGATTTCATCTGAGATAATAAAGATATTATGTTTCACACATACCTTTGCGATTGATTCTAATTCATCTCTTGAATAGACGCTACCTGTGGGATTATTTGGAGAATTCAGTATGAGTGCTTTTGGATTACTAAGAGAACAAAGGGCATCGTCAAGTTGCCGAGCAGTTATCTTGAAATCTGTACTCATATTTGTAGGAAGTAAAATAGGATGGCCGTCAACCATTTCTACTTGTGATGTATAACTCACCCAGTAGGGAGATGGAATAAGGACTTCATCCCTCGGGTCACAGATTGCGAGTAAGATATGGATAATCGATGCTTTAGCACCTGGTGAGACCAATATTTCATCGATATTATACGTAAGATTATTATCTTTTTGGAATTTCTCAACAATAGCTTCTCTTAATTCTGGAATACCCGCAGATTCTGTATAGCGCGTAAAGTTGGCATCAAGAGCTTCTTTTGCAGCATTTTTAATATATTCAGGTGTATTGAAGTCTGGTTCTCCTACTCCAAAATTAATGACATCATGGCCTTCTGAAATCATCTTTTTTGCAAGTGATGACACTGTGAGTGTTGGTGATGGTTTAACTGCACGTGCTCGGTGAGATAGTGTTGTGCTCATGTTATCTCCAAATATTACAGTTCATATACAATCTTTGAGAGGTCAGCGGTCTTGACAAAGGTTGAATGAATTAACCGTAGAAGAGCCATGCGGTTCTCTCTCAATGCTTCATCATCAACCATAACCATGACATTATCAAAAAAAGTATCAATGTGATCTTTTAATTGAACTAGTTCATTAAAACAAGCATTGTAATCTTTTTCTTCAAAATGTAAAGTATATTGAGGTTTAATTTCAAGTAGTTTTTTATATAGTTCCGATTCCTCATTTTTTTCAAAAAGCGTTTCATCTAGAGTAGCATTTTTTTGTGAACTCTCAAGTATATTTGAAGCTCTTTTAAATCCAATGATAAATTTTTTAAAATCCTCATGAACTTTAAATTCCTGAAGACTCCTTGAACGAATCAAGGTATCTGGAATATCAGTGTGATCTGCTTCTAAAACAGCATTTATGACGTCATACTCTATTCCCATATTTTCAAGATACATTCGTAATCTTGTGATAAAGAAGTCTATGACATCATCCTTTATTTTTTTATTTTGAATAGAAAACGTTCGCATGCTCTCTTCAATAAATATATCAAGGTTCAATGATATATTTTTTTCTGCAAGGATTGTGATGATGCCATTTCCTGCACGTCGAATTGCAAGAGGGTCACTTGTACCAGTTGGTTGAAGACCAATTGAGAAGCACCCAACTATGGTATCCATTTTATCAATAATAGATAAAATTATTCCAGTTTTTGTTGCGGGTAAGATATCATCTTTAAATCGAGGAAGATATTGCTCAAAAAGAGCTTTTGCAACTTCAGTATCTTCACCATCATGTAAGGCATATTGCCAACCCATATACCCTTGTAATTTTGTGTATTCCTTTTCTCCAAGGATCAATGTTGTCAGATCAGATTTACTAAGATATACTGCTCTATCAACTTTTTCTGAATTATATGATAGTAACTCTGTACACCATGTTGCAAGTGATGTAAGCCTATTAATTTTATCAAAAAGAGAACCAAGGTTTTTAATAAAAGTTATTTTTTTCAGATCTTCGACTCGATTGCACAAGGATTTTTTTTTGTCGGTATCATAATAGAACTTAGCATCACTTAATCGAGCTTTGATCACCCGTTCGTTTCCGTATAATACTTTATCAATTGTTGAAGGATTACCATTTGTAATACAAATAAAATAAGGCATGATCTCCTTATTTTTATTGTGAATAGAGAAGGATTTCTGAGTTTCTGAGAGAGTAGTGGTCAAAACCCTTGTAGGCAAGGATAAAAATGAAGCATCAAATCTACCAACTATTGGAGTTGGATACTCAACAAGGTCAGTTACAGTATCAAGAAGTTCTGGGTTTTCGATGGTAACACCACCTATCTTCCTTGCAAGAATATCGATTTCTGTTTTGATAATTTCTTTCCTTTTTATTCTATCTGGGATGACATAATGTTTATTTAATAATTGAATATAATCTTTATAATAATTAATATCAAATATATTAATTAGAGACTGAAAACGATTTCCAGATGTTTTGACATTACTTATTATTCCATCGATTTCGAAATCAAGTTTTATCTCATTATATAGTGCCAGAATCCAACGAATTGGTCTGGCAAAAAAGAGTTTACTATTTCCCCAGTGCATTTTCTTTGGAAAAGGAATAATGGGAATAACATCAATAGATAGTAATCTAAGAATGTTCTTTGTAATCTGACCCTTGATATACTTAGTAGCTTTAAGGTATTCGCCTTTGGGTAGTTTTTTAATTCTAATATCCTTTTCCTCAAGAGCATGTTTTCTTATAAATCCGTTTCCTATTTTGTTTAATAGACCATTTTCATTAAAGGCAATTTTTTTGGGTGGTCCGATAATCTCTTCTTTTACATCAGCTTGTGCAGAGGGAAGACCAGTTATAAGAATACAGAGTCTTCGAGGAGTAGAGAATTCTTGTATTGAATCAAAGGAAAGTCGCTCTTCATGTAATCTTTTTGAAAAGAATTCCTTCATAAATGTTATCGCAGGAAGAATATAAGAAGCGGGTAATTCTTCAGTACCAATTTCAAACAGATAGGAATTATTATTCATGAGAGTGGGAAATTTCAAAATGGCTTTCAGCGTGTCAAGATTTTGAAAACGTTGCAATTCATTCTTCTATTCTCTTTCCAATATAAAGGTAGCAGGTCCAAAGTTTAAAAGTTCTACATCCATTAATGCTCCAAATCTTCCTGTTTGCGTGGCAACACCAAGTTTATTTAAAGAATCTTTGAAATATTCATATAATAAATTTGCTTTTTCGTGTGGGGCAGAATCAGAGAAACCAGGTCGGTTTCCCCTGTGAATATCTGCATATAGGGTGAATTGAGAAATCAGTAAGATTTCACCTTTTATATCTTTTACACTAAGATTCATCTTTCCCTCGACATCATCAAAAATTCGCAAATTCACGACCTTCTTTGCAAGATATTGAGCATGTCTTTCAGTATCATTATGTCCTATGCCAATAAAAACGAGTAATCCTTTTCTGATGTGTGATATGATCTGCCCATCAACTGCAACAGAAGCCATTTTTACTCTCTGAACAAGTAGTCGCATAGCACCTCCGATCAAGATACAATACATCCTCTAGATACTGCACATCTGTCAATATTCTTTTGTTTCTTGCTTTCTATGTACTTTTGATATTCTACAAAATTGATAATTTTTTTGAATTAAATGATGTATCAAAAAAATATTTATTTATCTTATTGCACATAATAGTAAAGACAAATTATAAATTTATAAAGGAAATATATCAATTACTTGACTGAAAAACTAATTAACCGCCATAAAAGAATTTCTATGAAAATGTATAAAAGAACTTCAGTAATAAAGAAGAAAATCTTGACTGGTTGGGGATTGAATTGACTTTTTGTTTATCAAAAAAGGAAGAGAGCCTATATACTTTGATACTATCTTTTTTATATTGGTAATATTGATCCATTTTTAATGGACATACATTGAATCAAAAAATTAATAGAAAAATTAATGGATAGTAATTTAAAATATAGGTATGCAAATTAAATTTCTCGTTTCTCTTTTTCTGCTTTTAATTCTCATGATAGGTACAACTATAGTACATAATGATGTAATAAATGCAGAAGCCATCAATGAAGAAAGTAAAGAACCTGTTCAAAAGGAAACCACCCCACTGATCGACAAAACGATTAAAATGGAAAATGATACACTTCAAACACTAGAAGACTCAATATTTATTGATAAGCCAGAGATTGATATTGTAGATATACTTCCTTTTGCAGATACAGTAAATGTTATGCAAGAACAAGAGGAGAAAATTAAAGATAAACCAACTCAAGTATCTGTTAAGGTCTATCAAGAAAATACTTCATCTTTTCCAAATTTATTCCATAAAAAGATTTCACATCCTTTAATTGTACAAGAAGATTCAATCAGAGTAGTTGAGTATCTTCAAAAGGAAGCATACCCAAATCAAGAGTTATATAAATATTTTAACAACACAAAACTATATCAACATTCTGATGAATTAGATGTCACAAAAAATAAAGTACTTGTGCAAAGTTCTTTTGGTGGAGCAAAAATCCATGCCCCTTTTGCATTACAATTAGAAAATTATGTGGACCTTCGATTCCACGAGCAACTTTATGAACACTTGAAAGAGGACATCGAAAAATCTTCTCAACTGAGAATTCAGGACCAGCAATCACAGGGAATTATTCCCGATATCGAGTTTCCAAAAATAAAGATGCCCAAGGCAATGCGTCGTTTCTTTGGTGATAATATCGGACGTCTAAAAGTGACAGGCTCCCAAAAAATTACCATTGGAGGTTCAAAAACAATTAAGAAACCAGATATTGTTGATGAAGGTTCGAAAAAAGGATTTTTCCCTGATTTAAAAATGGAGCAGAAATTAAATCTTGGCATCACAGGAACTATTGGTAAGAAGATTAAAGTTGATGTGAAACAAACCTCTGATGAATCAATATTTGAAAAGAATAAAATCAGCATTAAATACGTTGGAGATGAAGATGATCCAATAAAACTTATTGAGGCTGGTGACACCCGTCTTTCACTTTCCGGTTCTCAATTCATAAGTTACTCTGCTTCATCAGAAGATCTTTTTGGTATAAAAGGCGAATTTGAATTTGGCAAATTAAAATTAACTGCAATTGCAAGCCAGCAGGAAGGAAAACAGGCTTCAGCTTCAGCCACTGGAAATGCAGTTCAGCAGGAAACTGATTATTTGGATAAATCGTTTGTTAGAAATAAATATTTTATTTTTGATCGACCGGACAGCATCTTTGTCGATCAAAACGGATTCCCGGTCGATACTGATACATTACCAACAACGGAATGGTATTATGTTAATGATAAAATGCCAAAAGATGGTCAAGTTCGAGTATTTATTGATGATGGCCGTATTGATCCTACTGATATTACTGGATATGACCTTGATGGAAACGAATACAAATTCTATGAGTTAAACGATCCAATAAACGATTTTATCATTGATTACATAGACTCACCTTATATGATAGAATTTGGTGTTGGCATCTCAGATAATTATGCAATCGGCGTAATCTACGAAGAACGCTCCGGGAAAAAGTGGGGAAGCTGGCCACAAGATGGAGATCTTACGGTAAAAATGATAAAGAAAAACTATAATGTTCCTGATGAAGATCTTCCTGAAGCAAAATGGGATTATCAAATTAAAAATATTTATAACCTTGGTGGGCAAAATATAGATGCACAGGGTTTTGAAGTAAAAATATTTTATTATCCTCCGGGTTCTGCTGGAGAAGCTGAATATAGTATCGTTGACTCAAATAATGTACAACACAAATTCATCGATATTCTCAAACTCGATACCAATGGTGATGGTATTGTTAATGCAAATGATGAAACAGTTGATCTCGTGAAAGGACTGATTACATTCCGAATGTGGGAACCCTTCAATTCTTATTGGTTTTCTCAGTATGATAGCACACTTGGGAATCCAATGGTATATAGTGAGCTCAATCCTGATCAGACAGAGGATGACTACAATCCATTTTACCTTAGTGTAAAATCGAACAAGGTCGGAAGTACTATAAACCTTGGACATATAAATATCATTCAAGGAAGTGAGAAAGTCTATGTGGATGGTGTGCTTATGCAAAAGGGAACAGATTATGATATTGATTATTTTGGTGGAACTGTTCGACTCAAAGGTGATGCAGCAAGTGATCCAAATGCTAGCGTAAAAGTTGATTTTGAATACGAACCTTTCTTTGGTATCGAAAAGAAGAGTATGTTTGGTATGCGTGCTGATTACGAATTTAATCAAAATGCAAAAGTCGGTGCTACTTTTATGTATGAAGGAGGTGCATCAAAGAATAAACATGTACAAGTGGGTAAGGAACCAAAAAGGATATTTGTCGGCGATATTGATGGTTCTTTTAAAACAGAAATGCCTTTTATGACTGACCTTGTTGACAAAATTCCATTAATAAAAACGAATACAAAATCTACGATGTCACTTTCTGGAGAAGTCGCAATGAATATTCCAGATCCTAATACAACGGATAAGAGCGAAGCATACATAGATGATATGGAAGCTGTCAATGAGATTTTCTCTGTTGGTATCGAGCGAACTGAATATGTATTTGCCAGTTACCCAGTTGGATATGATTCTTTAATGGCAGATTCAGTAGTATCAAGAGGGAATCTTAGTTGGTATAATCCCTATAATGAATTTCAAAAAAGAGATATTTACCCGGACCTCCCTACGGATGAGGGTCTAGATCCTGTAACAGTACTGGAATGCAAATTACAACCTGTCCCAAATGATCCTCTTCCTAGCTGGTCAGGTATCATGAAAAGTTTCGGAGTTACAGCTGAGAATCTGGAAAAAAAACGTTATTTAGAACTCACTATGAAGACTAATGATGTGAATCCGGGTGATACCCTTTTTATAGATTTTGGAACCATAAGTGAAGATTATTATCCTATCACTCATCCTAATAATGAACTAGATACAGAAGATCTTAATAATGATGGAGTTCTCGATGCAAACGAAGATACTGGTCTTGATGGTGTACAAGGTACAGATCCGGTCCCTCCAAAAAGTCATGCATTCGATGGCACACCCGGAGTTGATGATGGAAACGATGATTATAATTATACTCGTGGTACATCTGATTACAGTGGAATAAATGGATTTGAAGGTAATGGGAAATTAAATACAGAAGATTTAAACAGAAATTTCAGACCCGACACACGAAATAACTATCTTGAATATGCAATCGACTTGAATGAGATTGATCCTGAAATTATAATTTCTGAATACAACGGGTGGACATTTATTCGCATACCCATCAATGATTCAACCTATTTTCGGCCAGTTGGTGAGGGAACAATTGAATGGAAATTTATCGAGGGTGCTCGATTATGGATGAAAACATCGACTTCGGAAAATCTTGTGATTGACATCGAAACCTTTGAACTCGTTGGGAATAAATGGAAAGCTTCTGCTATTATGGATACGACATTGCATAAACCTGCAGACCTTCAACCCAATGAAGCATTTGAAGTAGAAACAGAAAATAATTCAAATAATCTAGACTATACTCCTCCACCTGGATCATTGACAGGAGACGATACAAAAGAAAAAGAAATTGAGCAATCACTGGTTTTAAAGATTCATGAACTTGAATCAGATAGATATATCTATGCAAGGGAAAATTTTACTGAAAAACTAGATCTACTCAACTATACAAGAGTCAAAATGTGGGTCTATGCTCAGTATGCAGCAAATCCCCCACCAAATGTTTCCAACACAGAGACTATCATTTTTCGGCTTGGTGCAGATACAATGAACTATTATGAATATCGAAAGGAAGTAGAAGTGTTTGATGATATCGATGAGAAGATGAGTGAAAGTAGGTGGCAGGATATTACTATTGATTTTACAGAATTCACTAATCTAAAAAAACCTGATACACCTGACACTACTTCACATTTAAGAATAGTTGGAAATCCCTCTCTGGGATATATAAAGCAGGTAGCTGTGGGATTAATTCGTCCAGATAGCATGGAAACTACATTCAGTGGTCGTATGTACTTTGATGATATTCGTGTAAGTGATCCATATAGCGAGAGTGGATTAGCAGCACGAGTAACTCTTGATACAAAAATTGCAGATTTTGCTGATATTCGAGTAAATTTCGAAAGAAAAACACCAAATTTCTACTCACTTGGGGCAAGTACTGGAAGTGGATCTGATAGCTATTCTTACGATCTTAGGAATAATCTCTATCTTCATAAATTTATGCCAGATGGATGGGGATTAACTATACCATTGAAATTTGATTACACCTATAGTGAAACTAAGCCACGGTTCAAACCAAATTCTGACGTGAAACTCACCACGCCAGAAGAGAAGAACGAATATAAAACACTCCGTGAAACAAAATCAGCTTCAATATCATTGAAGAAAAATAAAAAATCAACAGATTTTTTCTCAAAGATCTTTCTTGATAATACCTTCGTCAAAGCGACACTCGATCATAACAAATCTCTTTCTCCCACGAAACGAGATACGACCTATAAATATACTGGAGTATTGAATTATGCCTTGAACTTTTCAAAGAATAATTGTATCAAGCTATCTGATAAATTTAAAATTTACTATCTCCCTCAAAAAATAACTCTTAATACGGATTATATCTACACGAGATATAATTCATGGTTAAAACAAAGTCAGGATTCACTTTTCACAAAAGATGACAAAAAACCTGACCATACGCTTAGTCCAAAACTAAGTGTGAATTATGAATTATTTACGGATTTTGATACTGATTATACCCTCAATATGACAAGAGATATGGAAAAAAGGAAAAATATAGGAAGTTTAAATATTGGAATTGAAACAGCGAGAAATCAGACAATACAAGTTCAGTACAATCCAGAATATCTGAAATTTTTTAATGTAAAAACAAAATACCTAACAAAATATAATCAAAATCGCAGAGAGAACCTTCAGAATGATTCTTTGAACATTCAATATGAAGTGGCAAATGAACGACAAGCTTCCACAAGTCTTACTCTTAAGTTCAATAAATGGGGTGAAGATGTGATGAACCTGATTACTATAGAGGAAGTGGTAAAACAAGAACCAGAAAAGAAAGTGGAGAAAAACAATACTACTCCCGAAGAAACAATAAATATGGATGAAATCGATGAAAAAGAACTTGAAGCAATGATGAAAGAAAAAGAGGAAGAGAAGGAAAAACAAAATAAAGAGAATGAGATTGATATAGAAGTAGAAGAAAAAGAAGTAATTATAGAAGAGACTGTCGATTCCATAGATGTTACTATTGATACTCAAAAAGAGGACGAAGAAATCGTTATCGAAGATGCATCACCTTCTTTTGGAATAAAAAATATTGCATCTTATGCCACAAAAGCAATTGGTTTTAGTATTAAATTAATTGGTTCGACCGATCTTAGTTTCTCAAGCTCATATAATACAAAATACCACGTCCCTCATGATTCTATACCAGACCTTTACTATCAGTTTGGTTTTAATGATCTTACTTATGGACAATTACAGTCAACAGGTCAAACCGACGATTTCAATGCTTCCACACACAGTACAATTGACTTAACAAAACATATTAGTACAGACATAAGAGCAAAATACAATATTAAATTTACTAAAAATTCTGGAAATAAAACAAAACAAGAGAGTATAATCTTACCGCAAATCGATCTCGGATTCAATACAATTGATAAATTATTAAAAGCAAAATTCCTGAGTAATAGCAGTATAACGACTAGTTTTGCACATTCAATAACGAACTCTGGTAACGGTTTCTGGGATAAACCCGATCGTAAAATGGAAAAATTCCAGTTCACTCCCATTCTTTCCTTTAGAACTAAACTCTTCGATAAAATAAATTCAACAATAAAATGCGATTACTCTTTTAGTAACGAAATTAGTTATAGTGAAAACAATAGAAAAACACGAACCAATGATATTACTGCCAATGCAAATTTTACGTATAAATTTCAAGCTTCAAAAGGAATTAAAATTCCACTATTAGGACGTTTGAACATGACAAATAAGACAGATATTGGTGTTGATATTTCCTTTAATTCGAACAAGGCAGAGTATAAAAATCCTTCTTCTCCAGAATGGGCATCATCATCAGATACAAATACTTTATCAATAAAACCTCGCCTTGCGTATAATTTCAGCAGAGACATCAACGCTGGCCTTACTGCAGAATATATTGCAAAGAAAAATATAAAAGAGGGAACTTCATTAACCACTGTAGGATTAAATATCTGGGTTCAGTTCGATTTCTAATATGTCTGAACAAAACTGCAAACGCCTTATAGCAATAGGTGATATACATGGGCAGTATGATATGCTTGTAGACCTCATGAACAAGATACAACCCGAAGATGATGACCTCTTTGTTTTCATAGGAGACTACATAGATAGAGGATATAATTCCGCTGAAGTAATCGATTATCTGATTGATTTTAAAAAAGAGTACAACGCCATATTCATCAAGGGAAATCATGAAGATATGCTCATGGATTTTTTGGGATTAGACAAAAAAGCCCTCTTCGGTTCTTCATATCCATCTAATGGTGGGGAATATACTGCAATGTCATATGGAGGACCAAGTGCGACAGTGAATGACCTCTCACATCTAATGCCGGAGGAACATTTTGAGTTCATTAAGAATACTCAGATCTCGTATGAAACTAATAATTATTTCTTTTGCCATGGAGGGATCATCCCTGGTATTCCTTTTAAGGAGCAAAAGCGTGATACTATGCTGTGGATACGCTATCAATTTTTTGAATATCCCACGGGATTGGATAAAGTTGTAGTTTTCGGGCACACTCCTCAGCAGAAAGTAAGAATTGAGTCTGATAAGATAGGTATTGATACTGGTGCTGGTTATTTCAAGAAATTGAGTGCTATTGATGTATTCACAAACAAGATATATCAGGTGAGATATTAATGCAGTTCAAACCCCCTAATTGACTGCTTGATTAAAAATTATACCTCAACGACATTCCCAAACCCTCAAATTCCAAATCGATCTTTTTCTTTTTTTCATTAAAATTGAACATCTTTGCATCCACATACGCATCGATCACCGCGAGTAATTTCACCGTTGCCCACCACCAAATCATGTTTTGTCTGTGCTTATAGTAATAATTGTACTCATCAAAATAATATGGATTTAGGGTTTCCTGATATAAAGAATATGCATCATTCATTTTGATATGATAATGAATTGCTGTCCCGATGAGAAAAGATTCTGCCAAAATATCAATTCCAGCTTTGATATACTGTTTATTATAGACCTGTCCGCCACCTGGTATCGCAGAGAGTAATATCGCAGTAGTGGGATCCCTTCCAGAATCGAAGGGTGGTTCTGCAGAGAGATGGGCGTACATCAAAACCAAGAGGACAATCATAATTCTTTTTTTCATTGTTGTTCCTCCGCTATCTTCACTTTTGTGGGAAGAAGATGCAGAATAAAACCAAGAAACGTAGGGATAAGAATATTAATGAAGAAAAGCAGGAGCGATGCGCTTGCTGCCTGGCTAGATGAGATATACAGTTGTTTAAAAAAATAAACTGAAACCAGCTCGCGTAATCCAAGACCACTGAAGGTTATGGGTATAGCATTGATCAACATCACAATTGAAATGAAAAAGAATGAGCTGAAAATATTAACTTTCTGGAATGCATTGATGATCAGGAAGAACTGAAATATATACACGAAAACAAACAGTAGGGAAATAATGAATATTTTGGTTGAATGGATCCTCTGGAATATATCAGAAAATTTTTTGAAATAAGGAATATACTGGATCAGAAATCTGGAAGAGAACATCAGGAGGAGAACTCCCACCACTGCTAAGAGGTAGTAAAAATTTCGATAAAAACTCAAAGATATCAAACCGAAGAGCATGAGTGAACAGAAAGCAAAGAATTTCTCATAGAATGCGAGGACTACCATTTCGTCGCGCCTGGAGTCTGCAATGTGAAAAGCCCTTCCGATCTCACCTAGTCTGCCAGGAGTAAATATACTGTAAGAAAAGCTATACAAAATTGAAAGAATGATCTCTTTATTAGTGACTTTTTCCTTGCTGAGTTTAACCAGAAATTTCCATCTCACCGACTGCATAAAAAGGTTCAGTGGTAGAAGAAGTAGTGCAAATAATAGCCATAAGGGATTTGTTTTTCCAATTGCAGTTATGATCTGTGCAGGCTTAACGTAATAGAACAGAAATATTAGGAACAGTATACTGATAACGATCTTAAAAATGAGGTATAATTTCTTTTTAATCATAATGCAATAAGACACAGATTAGAGCAGATTGGGCAGATTCTCGCAGATAAATATTCTTTGGCTTTATTAAGTTCCATTTTATATATTTTAATCAGTGATAAATCAGTTGCATCAGTGTTCAACTGCGTTCTATTCTTCAAGAAGACTTCCCATAAGAAGGGGAAACATGATCTCGTGATGTCCTATAAAATAGTAACCGCGCCCACCTGCAGCAGTAGGACGATTAACGATATTCGTAAGAGGTCTGTAATGACGGTTCATATCAAATACTGCGGTGAAAAAGTTATTTACCTCATAACCAAGATTACGGACTATAGTAAGAGCTTTGAGAAATACTTCAGGGAGGATCACTGCAGAACCGAATGAGACGAGTACTCCCCCAGCATCCAGCTCTTTAACTCTATTTGTAAATATCTTGAAATCCTTATAACTACATCCTCCAATGGCTGCGCCATCTGCCTGGGGATGCTGATGGATGATATCAGTGCCGATCGCAACGTGCACGGTGATAGGAACATCGTATTGATACGCTTTCGCAAACACACTATATTCCCAGTATTGTGGACGTTCTTCAAAAATAAATTTTCCAAGAGCTTCTCCCAAACCGAGATCGTTTTCAAACCCATCAGATATTACCTCATTGATTATCCTTCCAGTTTCTGCACCCATGCCGAAGCTCCCATCTTCTAATGAAGTGAGTACATCTTCTGAGGTCTTACCAAAAAAAGCAATTTCAAAATCATGGATTGCTACTGAACCATTTACCGCTATTGCTGAAATCAGACCCTGTTCAATTGCTTTATTGACCAGCGGAGAGAGACCGCATTTGATGAGGTGTCCTCCGAACATGAGTATTACCTGTCTGTTATTTTCAAGTGCAGTTTTTGTATGGTCAATGAAGTCCTTAAGATCCTTTGCTGCAAGGATATCTGGCAGACTATCTATAAAATCTTTCGTGAGAACGAATTCCTCAGATATGAAATCATCAACACTGACCTTACTGAGTCTATCTTCAACTGAATAGGTTGTGATATCACTTAGATCAATTTCTTCATATTTTGACATAGTTACTTCTTCGGGATGAATCCCATGATTACATTATAATAATTTCTTTCGAATCCAATAATGGAGTGGTGCCATTACTTCATAAATATTATAGCACCAATCAATAAATTTTGATGTGAAGAGTTCTTCTGGTGGAGGGCATTCATGCCAGGTGTAGATGCCTTTGTATTTCAGCAATTCTGCATAGTGATAATCAGCGTCATAACCTCTTGGAACTCGTTTTGAACCATGTCCTCCAGCCCCATAACCCATATCTCTAATCTTCTGAAGGACTGATAGAAGGTTTTCTGCTTCAACGGGTTTTGAGATAAGATCTCTAAATTGCTGAAGAATATCTTTCGGAAATATGTACAATCCCAGTCCAATAAAGACCTTATTTGCATCTACGTGCAGGTAATAACCCGAATTATCATTTTTCTTTCTTGGTCCGTCCCAGAAAAAGATGGCTAGATTTGTTTTATAAGGGGTTTTATCCTTACTAAATCGTATGTCTCGGTAGATACGAAAGATTGATTTATCAATGTTAGGAATTGCGTGAACCTCTGGAGAGAGTGTTCTCAATCGCTGTCCCATTTCCATGACAAATTTCTGGGCAGGTTTGAGCACATAATCTTCATAATTCTGCCTGTGAGATTCGAACCAATCCCTGCTATTGTGTGAACCAAGTTGCCGAAAAAAAATCAGCGTTTTCTCATCAAAACCTTTGAATATATCCATTATTTGAACTCCATTTTGTGAGTAGTCGTTTGCCCAGGACACATATATTCGAATGAATCAATATGAAGTTGAAATAACACATAACCCAGATCATCCGGCTCCTGCCAGTAGTGTCTGATGTAGCTGAAGTCATCAATGAATTTTTTTCTTATTTTCAAACCAGTAACGAATTCAACCTTTCCTGCCCCACGTATGTAGCCATTTTCGTCCGAATCTTCAATGAAATAACAGAATTCGAAATGAGGATTATTTTTCAACTGTGGAGTCTTCGCATCTTCAGAACCCGTTGCAATCCAGAATTTTTCATCGACATACAATAGCAGCATTGGTCGCACATAAGGACGTTCTTCATCACTGGTCGCAAGGAAAACCGTTTGCAGTTGTTTGAAGTATGAAAAAATTTCTGCTTTAAGTTTTTCTGACATATTCCAGTTTCCTTCAAACAAGATCGGAACCTTGTTTTACTTTTTCCGGATGATAATATCGTTCTTTCTCGCTATAGATACATCCGCAATATTGCTGACGGTACATATTTTCTACCTTTGAACGTTCGATACCCTCTTTCCAGAATTCACGGAGATCTCTATATAGGAATTTCACTCCATGTTCTTTTGCAAGTCTTTCAGCAATATTCTTCATGAGTTCATGATCCTGAAATTTGCTATAAAAGAGCGTCGATGTGAAGTAATCAAACTTACCTTTCTTCGCATAACGAGTTGTCTGCTCCAATCTGTCTTGGTAGCATATTCTGCAACGTTCTTGTTCTCTGAATACTACATTTCGTAACCATTTTTCAAGAGGATATTCTCTTTCATAAATTATTCGAAGGTCGTGTTTTTTTTCAAATCTCTCAACTTCATCCAATCGCTTCATATATTCTTGGTATGGCTGTATGTTTGGATTATACCAGAAACCTGTGATATTGAATTCATTTCTAAGGTATTCATAAGGTGCGATAAAGCACGGAGCGCAGCAGATGTGAAAAAGAAGCTTAGGCATAAGAAATTAGAAACTTGAAATTAGAAATTCGATATTCGACATTTTCACTACTTGTATTGCTTTAGAAGATTTGAGGCAATGACCATTCGCTGTATCTGGTTCGTGCCTTCGTAGATCTGCGTTATCTTGGCATCACGCATCATTTTCTCTACCGGATATTCTTTCATATAACCATATCCACCAAGTACCTGGACTGCGTCAGTTGTGACTTCCATTGCCATGTCAGAAGCAAAGGTTTTGCACATTGCGGATTCCATGCTGAATCTCTTCTCACCGGAGTCGATCATACGAGCTGTGGCATAGATAAGAGAACGTGAAGCTTCCACTTTGATTGCCATATCTGCCAGCATGAACTGTACTGCCTGGAACGATGAGATCGGGTTGCCGAATTGATGTCGTTCATGAGAATATCGAACTGCTTCTTCCATTGCACCCTGGGCAATACCAAGCGCTTGGGACGCAACCATGGGGCGTGATTTGTCGAGTGTTTTCATCGCAACCATGAAGCCGGTGCCTTCTCTACTAATAAGGTTTTCCGCAGGTACTTTCACATCTTCAAAGATAAGTTCTCTTGTACAGGATGCACGGATACCCATCTTATTTTCTTTTTTACCAAAGCTGAATCCTTCAGTGCCTTTTTCCACAATAAATGCTGAAGCACCTCGAGCACCTTTTGATTTATCTGTGAGGGCGAAAACGGTATAAATATCAGCTTCACCACCATTGGTGATCCATTGTTTCGTCCCATTCAATATATAATGATCTCCATCTTTGACGGCTGTAGTTTTCACGCCACCTGCATCGGAACCGGCATTTCCTTCAGTCAGGGCAAAAGCTGCCAGTTTCTCACCATCAGCAATTGTGGGGAGGTATTTCTGTTTCTGTTCATTGTTTCCGCTGAGGAGTATCGGGTACATTCCAAGACCGGTTCCCCCAAGAGCAAGTGCAATACCGCTGTCGACACGACACAGCTCTTCCATCATGACTACAAGATCCATGACTTTACCACCGAATCCTTCATACTCTTCGGGCAGCATAACGCGGAAGAGATCGGTTTGAGCCATTTGCTTAACGATATCCCAGGGGAAGATGCCCTCTTCATCATATTTTTCTCGAACAGGTTTCATTTTTTCTTCTGCAAGTTGACGGGCAAGCGCTTTGATTTCCTGTTGTTCTTCAGTTAAAAAGTATTCCATAGAACCTCCGGAATTTTGAATTTTTACCTAAATGAAATCGGCGTTAAAATAGTCAAGTTATACGGGACTGTGGTGATAGTGAGTATTATCTTATCAGCATCAACTTTTGAATTGCATAAGTATTTTCTGTTGAGAATTTACAGAATTAGATTTCCGGACCTACATCTTTACCTTTGTCGTCTTTGCAGTCCCACACTACTTCGAGAAAGCGCGAAAGCGAATAAGCGCATATGTGCAACTTCCGAACAAGTTTTCCTTTGATATTATATATCTCGATTGTTGCTTCATAAATATTGGATGGCGATGAATAACTGATAACTGTCGATGTTCTAAAAGGATTGGGAGTATTATACAAATCTAACATTGTTGAATTCGATAAATCATCATCGATATAAGCATTACCTGTTACATGAAAATTGTTATAACGTGTTGCGGTGAAGGATAATATTTTTGTAGAGTGCACTTTCCGATCGTTAATGTATGAAGAAGTATATCTGAATGATTAAGAAAATGTTGATCAATGTCAAAGAGTTTTCGAGATTTATTTAAGATTCTTCAATCAAGAAAGAATACATCAATCATATTGTTACAAAACTTTAGATGAAGTATTCTTTGAAAAATAAAAACTCTTGAGGACTTATATAAAACGTAATTTTTCTGGAAAATTGAATACACCATAGTTTCATATTCCTCCTTTAACAATGTTAAATAATAGTTTGATCCTTTTATAATCATTCTTTCATTCATATAATCCAACCATAATTTTATATTAATAGATATGTTTTCTGTCAAATTTAACTACAAGTTAATTTTTACTATCTTTACCAATAATCTCAAATAATCTCAAAAGTTTTAATATTTTCTTGACACTCCTCAAATCACTCTGCCAGTTTTGGTTCAAATGAAAAAAATAATTCGGATGGAGGTTAATAGCATGATCAACTTGATCGGACTTATGCCAAATGACACAACTGGTCTGTCTAAAAATCAAATAGTGTGCTTTTCAGTCGTTTCCCAAACCGCCCGTCCGAGGTTCATATAATATAACATTTTAAAAATGTAAGCCGCGGACGAGCAAATCCGTGGCTTTTTTCGTTTATACCAACAAAAACAAGATCCGCGGAACTACTCGAAAGCAAAAAATATATTAATCAATAATGCGCAAGCAGGTCTTTATGAATAAATTATACTATTTATGGCAATTTATGAAGGGCAATAGAGCTCTTTATATCATCTCAATTACAGCAATTGGCGTGGCAACGTTTCTGTCATTCCTCTGGCCCATGGTGTTGCGCATCACCGTCGACTCGATCATAGGGGAAAAAGCGCTTGAAGCACAGGGTTGGCTGAAACCTTTATTTTCTGGAGTGTACTCGTTCTTTGGAGGACGCAGCGGTCTTGTTTCAAAGCTCTGGATATGTAGTGCGATACTTATCGGCATCACGCTGGTTCGAGGTGTGTTTCTCTATTTTAAAGGAAAGTGGTCTGCTGTGGCATCGGAGTCCATTGCACAAGGAGTCAGAGATCGTGTGTATGATCATCTTCAGCTTTTACCCTATGATTATCATGTGAAAGCTAAGACAGGTGATCTCATACAGCGATGTACATCAGATGTGGAGACCATTCGACGGTTTCTTGCGATACAACTCGTTGAAGTTGGTCGTGCGTTGTTCATGATTGCATTCGCACTCTCTTTCATGATTCCAATGAGTGTTCCGATGACGCTTGTTTCTATGGCACTCGTGCCTTTCATCTTTGGATTTGCAGTGGTTTTCTTTATGAAAGTGAAGAAAGCATTCCAGCTATCGGATGAGTCTGAAGGTAGGATGTCAACAGTACTGCAGGAAAACCTGAGTGGTGTCCGAGTGGTTCGTGCGTTTGCACGGCAGGCATTTGAGATCGATAAATTCGATGAGAAAAATACCGAATATCGCGATCTTACATACAGACTTATCTGGCTTCTTGCGTGTTACTGGTCGATCTCTGACTTCTTTTCCCTCATCCAGATTGCAGCTGTGCTTATTCTTGGTACATACTGGGCTGCGACCGGAGTGATAACACTGGGCACACTTCTCGCCTTCTCAACATTTGTTGGAATGATGCTCTGGCCTATCAGGCAGATGGGACGGGTACTCACCGATATGGGAAAGACAATGGTTTCAGTTGGTCGTATTCACGAGATTCTCGATGAACCTATTGAAGAATTTGAAGAGGATCAGAAACTCCAAGTTCAAGGAAAGATCGAATTCAATAATGTGTGTTTCGAGTACGAGCCGGGTAATCCTGTATTGAAGAACATCTCATTCTCAGTAGAACAGGGACAGACCGTTGCCCTTCTTGGTCCTACAGGATCAGGGAAATCATCGCTTGTTCACCTTCTCCCGCGATTGTACGACTACACAAGCGGTTCAATAAAAATCGATGGCAAAGAATTAAAAGACCTCGATAAGCATGCGATCAGAAAAAATGTCGGGATCGTACTTCAGGAACCGTTCCTGTTTTCACGAACCCTGAAAGAAAATATCGGTATGAGCAGATGTGACTTCGAAGAGGATGATGTCTTCGAAGCTGCACAGATCGCTTCCGTACACGATGTTATATTGGATTTCCAAAAGGGGTATGAAACAGCAGTTGGCGAAAGGGGTGTAACATTGTCCGGTGGTCAGAAACAACGTGTAGCAATGGCTCGCACACTGATCATGAACACGCCGATCCTGATCTTTGATGATTCGCTGAGCGCTGTTGATACAGAAACAGATGCAGCGATCCGAGCCCAGCTTCATAAACGGGCACAGAAAGCAACGACATTCATCATATCGCATAGACTGAATACGCTTTCAGAAGCTGACATCATTCTCGTACTCGAGCATGGAGAACTTGTTCAGATAGGTTCACACGAGGAGCTGCTTGGACAGGACGGATTGTACAGACGTATTTGGATGATCCAGAACTCACTGGAAGAGGAGCTGGAGTCTGAAATGAACAACGGAACTATGCAGATAGGTATCGAAAAAGAAGAAACATCTCTGGAAACAGCATAATATGATAACCTATTCATTGAAAATTTAGGATGAACAATGAGTGTATTTAAAGAAAAAGAATATACAAAACGATTTGATTTCTCACTTTGGAAGAAATTATATCAGTTTATAAAACCATATAAAAAAAGAATGATTATTCTTGCCGCTTTTATGCTCTCACTCGCAGGAGTGGATGTCATCCTGCCCTTGATGAGCAAGTATGCTATCGATCATTTTGTTGTTCCACAGAACACAAACGGAATCGTCGGTTTTGGCATTATTTATTTTGCATTTATCGTGTTGCAGAGCTTAAACATCTACTTCTTCATAGCGATTGCTGGCAAGATCGAGATGGGTATATCCTACGATATCCGCAGGAAGGGCTTTCAGCATTTGCAGGAGTTGTCATTCAACTATTATGATAAAACTCCTGTGGGTTGGATAATGACCCGCATGACATCGGACAGCACACGGTTGGGTGAATTCATTTCATGGGGTTTGGTTGATATGGTGTGGGGTATTTCCCTCATGATCGGCATCGTTTTTGTGATGCTTTTCATGCATTGGAAACTAGCGCTGATCACACTAACTGTTGTTCCTGTACTTGTGTTGATAAGTCTCTATTTCCAGAAGAAGATCCTCAAAGCCTACAGAAAGGTCAGGAAGATAAATTCACAGATTACAGGAGCTTTCAGCGAAGGTATTTCAGGTGCAAAGACGACAAAGACCCTTGTTCGTGAAAAAGAAAACCTTCTGGAATTCCAGGAGCTCACAACGAAGATGAATCGCTCATCGGTTCGAGCTGCGATATTCTCATCACTCTATTTACCAGTGGTACTCACACTCGGAAGCATTGGAACAGGCCTTGTGCTCTGGCGTGGTGGAAATGGCGTGCTTCTCGGAACGATCTCATACGGAACCCTTGTAGCATTCATTTCTTATACTGTTCAATTTTTTGAACCCTTACGGGAGCTGTCACGCGTGTTCGCTGAACTGCAAAATGCACAGGCATCTGCCGAACGTATTTTCTCGATGATCGATGAAAAACCGGATATACAAGATTCATCTGAAGTTATCGAAACCTTTGGTGATATTACTAAATGCAAACGCGAGAACTGGCCATGCATAGAAGGAAATATCGAGTTCAAGGATGTCTCATTTGGTTATAAAGACGGAGAGTATGTACTCGATGATTTCAATCTCAAAGTGAAAAGCGGAGAGACCATTGCGTTGGTTGGAGAAACCGGTTCAGGCAAAAGCACGATCGTGAATCTTGCATGCAGGTTCTATGAGCCGACGAAAGGTGAGGTATTGATCGATGGAGTTGATTACAAGGAACGTTCACTTCTCTGGTTGCATTCGAATCTTGGATATGTGTTACAAACACCACATCTCTTCAGCGGGTCGATCAGAGATAATATTGCATACGGAAGACTCGATGCTACTGAGGATGAGATCATCGAAGCCGCAAAACTCGTGAATGCTCATGAATTCATTACTCATCTCACAGATGGATATGATTCTGAAGTTGGTGAAAGCGGCAGCCTGCTTTCAACAGGTGAAAAACAGCTCATTTCTTTTGCACGTGCAATTCTCACCGATCCAAAAATATTTGTACTCGATGAAGCAACATCCTCAGTTGATACGGAAACAGAGCAGAAAATCCAGGATGCAATCCATAAGGTACTGGAAGATCGAACAAGTTTCATTATTGCTCACCGTCTTTCCACGATCAGAAATGCAGACAGGATTCTGGTCATTCAAAAAGGAAAGATAACCGAACAGGGTACCCATCATGAACTGATAAAGAAGAAAGGATATTACTACCGATTGTATTCGAACCAGTTCGTGGAAGAACGCGAATCCGAACTACTCATTGCATAATGAAAGGAGATTCTATGCAAATATGCAGATGTGATAATGTTTCTTTTCGATATGATTCTCAACCAGATTACATATTTAAGGATGTGACTTTCGCTGTGCATGAGCACAACAGGATCGGATTGATAGGTAAGAACGGATGCGGTAAATCAACATTATTGGATATCGTACAAAAAAACATACAACCGATTGAGGGTTCTGTGTATTATATGCCAGAACTCTCGATTGGCTATCTCCCGCAGGAACTCGATCTGCCGGACAAAACTTCCGGAATGCAATTTCTGTGGAATAGTATTCCCCGGTTAGGTGAAATAAAATATAAGATAGATTATATTGATAACAAAACACCTGATGAAGTGAGTCGGTTATTCTCTGAATTTGAGACCCACCACGGTTATGACTTTGAGATAAAACTGGAGAAGATCATTACGAGATTCGGCTTTGATAATGAGATGCTATCTCGTCAGGTAAAAACTTTGAGCGGCGGAGAACAGACTCGTCTTGCACTATGCAGGATCCTTCTCTCTGATCCAGACCTGCTCTTACTGGATGAACCGACAAATCATCTTGATATACAAGCGCTGAGATGGCTTGAGAAATTCCTTCATGATCTGGATATACCGTATATTTTGATCAGCCACGACAGATATATCCTTGATGCTTGTGTGAATACTATCCTGGAACTTACCAGTGAAGGGATAACGAAATATTCCGGAAATTATTCTTTCTATAAAAAGGAAAAAGAACTCGAACAGAAGCGCAAGATCCATATTTATGAAGAGCAGAACAAGAAGATCAAAAAGCTGAAAGAAGCTGCAAAAAAAAGAAAAAAATGGGCAATTTCCCACCAACCTCAAACAAGAACGGAAGGATATGCGCCTGTTTATGAAGACCTAGTGAATTTCGCAAAGAATGCAATGGTGCAGGCAAAGAATCTTGAACGTCGAACCCAGCGTGAGATCGAAAAAGCAGAATCAGAAAAGCCATTCATCGAGAAAAAGCGGCACTTCCAATTTGATAATTCAGAGGTCAAGAGCAGGTTTGTTTTGCAGTGTAACAAGATTACCAAAACATTCTCGTCAAAAACAGTATTTCATAATCTGGAATTGCATGTGCATACAGGTGAACGGTTAGCAATCATAGGTAATAACGGAAGCGGAAAATCAACGTTGTTGAAAATTCTTACAAATCACATCAATGGATACGATGGAACGGTCACATGGTCGCCGCAAGCGAAGTTCGGGTACTACTCCCAGGATTATGAAAATCTGAATTTTGATAATTCTGTACTGCAAGAGGTGATAAAAGGAGATAATACCATTCAGACCTTTGTGAGAACGGTTTTAGGATGTTTGAATATTCCCGACAAACTGATCAATCAACCTATCAAGACATTGAGCATCGGTGAGCGAAGTAAAGTAGCATTGGCAAAACTTATCGTTTCAGAATCGAATGTGTTGGTTTTAGACGAACCTACAAATCACCTTGAGATCGAATCGCGCGAATCCTTGGAACAAGCGCTGAAGGAATATGCCGGAACAGTAATCTTCGCCACTCACGATAGATTTCTGATTGATTCGATCGCAGACAGGACAATCGATATGGATCATATACGAAAGGAGTGTAGTGTATGAATAAGCGGATGAAGGACTTCCTAAAAGAAAAGCAGTCAAAACAAAACCTGAAACAGTCAAAGAAAGGTCGATCTTCAAAAAAAGGATCGAATAAGGTGTCCGGCTTTAAGAAAGGACATATCAAAAAAGGATAAGCGACATACATTTTGGAGTTTTAATGATTGATAAATTGCAGAGTTTAAAAATAATAGAATATAATGAAATATACGCAGCTGCAATAGCTGATATGTGGAACAAAAGCGGAGATTGCTGGGGTGGGTATAACCTTGCGATCTCTGAAGAGTCTGTTAGACAAGAAGAAGCGCAATCGGATTGTCTGGCACTATGGCTGGCAATGATAGATGAAGAGGTAATTGGTTATTGCAAACTTTCTGAATATCGAGAAGATGAAGGAGCATTGTATATTGATCTGATCAATGTGATTCCTGAATATCATGGAAAGAAGATAGGAAAGAAGCTCGTGCTGAAAGCGGTGAAAAAAACAATTGAACTTGGCTTTCCTCGTGTCGATCTCTATACATGGACAGGAAATACAAAGGCTGTACCCCTCTATAAAAAAACTGGATTCTTCTGGGTAGATAGAGACGATTGCACTCACTGCATGAATTTTATTCCAACTGTACTTTCAAGTGAATTATTGAAAGATTATATCGCTGATTTCGATTGGTATAAAGATTCACAACGAAAGATCGCAATTGAACCTGATGGACAGAAGCATAACGGTTTTGAGTGCTATCGATATCACTGGAAAAATGATGAAAATGAGCTTGAAGTTGAATTTTGCAGACATAGCAGAGGAATACAGAAAATACGTACAAAAGATTTCGAGATCATTGCAGAAACGGATCAGCTGAAACAAGTGTTTGGAAAGTCTTACGAAGTAATGTATAAGATAAGGAATTTTTCTGAACAACCACTCGACGTAAAAATCAATGGTTATGATGATCGAAATATTGTATTTGATTATCACGGGGAATCGAGAGTGCACGACGAGGAGATATTCATTGCAACCTTTTATGTGAATGAACCAAAGGAGAAACAGAGTAAATGGAGAACCTATCCAGCTGTTTGTGCTGATATCAGCATCAATAGTAAATCACAAGATTTCAAAGTCGGCATAGATCCCCAGTTTCCTCTTACGATCAAGGTTGTAGGAGAAAATAAGATCTATTCAACTCATCATGATGAATTGTTGCACTTCAATATGAAGAATAACTATAACGAGAAGGTTTTATTCTCATGGGAACTAAATGATTCTGACCTTATTCAATGGCAGAACCATCATATAGAGATTGAACTTGAATCTGAAGAACAAAATACAATTGCTATTCCGATGAGACTCCTTCGTGCAGGTGTTCTTCATGAAAAGATAACTATTAAGGCGTCCTTCCAGAATGGTGATACATTTTCTTATTCTGATTCAATCAATGAAATTTTCCAGACCACAAATGGAATAGGCTACGGAAAGAATGAACGGCATATCGCACTTATCAATGGAAGATATCAGGTGCAAGTTGATCAAATTGAATTCTTCAATGAGGTAAGCTTCTTTGATGTAACCTCAAGTGCGCATACATGGCAGTTTATGTTTCCTCCAAAGATAGGGAAGCCATACACCTCTGAGCTGCACCAGAAAAAAGCTTCAAAGGTCGATTTCAATATGAAACAAAATGCTGCACAAATGCATCTATTGTATGAAGTTGAGAAACCAGTACCACTTACTTTGATTCTTCATTTCACACTATATTCAAATGGGATTCTTGAGAAGTGGACAACTGTTCAGAATGCTTCTGCAGTCGACACACCACAGGAAATCTGTTTGAGTAATGCAATGTTTGTACGGTTTCAAAATACCGTGATCCCGTATAAAGGAAAGTTCATATACATCGATCATGATACGCAGAACTGGGGAGAGCTTTACGAAGCTGCAAAGTATGACGAAAATTGGATCTTCAACTATGGCACTGCAGATACAATGGGTTTAAGCTGGCCAGATGATTTCAAAATGACCTTTTCAGAAGAACTTCTATTCGATTCCGATCTTGGTATCATTCCTTCTCGCTCATCCAAGGATACGAAAAAGTTCAGATTGATGCTTGGTACGTTTAAAGAATGGAATGAATTCAGAGCATTCATCCTCGACAAAAGAGTTGAGCAGAAATATCTCACTGATTATCTGGAAGTAATGGTGAACGAGGGTAATCCGTTTGTGCAGGAGAACTTCAATGTACAAGTAACAGAGTACCGGGAAAAACCTTATGATATTCCGGTTGAATATTCTGCCAAATATGGATCGTTTGAAACATCAGGGATTGAATATTCATCAAAAAAAGAAACTCATCCGGTTCGGCTTACCATTGATAATGCACTTGAATACGATATCCTTCAAGCTAAGATTGAAGGCAAAACTCCGGATAAGGTGATCAAACGAGTCATATTTCCAATTTGCAATGGTGAGATAAAAACCAGCAGATGCGTTGAAGAAGATCATAACATATGGTCATGCACCAATGGACAGATCACCATCAAAGCTGCAGAAGAATATGCACCCGCAGTATATTCCTTAATGTATAAAGGGCAGGAATGGCTCGATTCCGACTTTCCAAATCCCGGACCAAAATCCTGGTGGAGTCCGTGGATCGGCGGCATCAACTCCTATCCGAACAGAATGCAGATGCGTTCCATTATAAAAGAGGGCTACTCGATAGAAGATGTTGTACTCAAAGATAATTTCAGAAATGAATGGAAGGGTATAAAAATTAGCGTGTCCGTTAATGAATTTGAAAAGTTTAAAGGATTGTCATGGAACCAGTATTATCTGATGCTGCCAGAAGTACCGGTTCTGTGTTACGTTCCGGAGATAATTCAGGAGACGGGTAGATATCTCAGAAATATCCAGTTTATATCCCGTTATTTTGCCTATGCAGATGAGAAAATCGGGAACTGTTTTGTGAGATCATATAATTCGAAACACGAGATGTTCGATTACTATTCCGGCAAAGAAGTGGTTGACCTTTACCCACAAACAGTCCGGGCAGTCGGGAGCACCTTGAGAGATCATATGATACAGATATGGACTGACAAAGCTCAGTATAATGACATCTCATTAAATAAAGACATTACTTCCTTCTGGATGTATGATTATCTCAATATTGATAACAACGAGAGAAGATTTCTCACACCGAAATTTCTTATCTTGACAAAAGAATTGCTTTCTCAGGATGAGATTCGTGATTTGAGAAATATAACCTTTTCTCACAGTAATAGCAAAGGGGAGCGCCTATGAAAAAGGTTATCTATTTACTACTTATAATCGTATTGTTGCCGCTTGGGCTTCAAGCGAAGTTAACATTGCATGTTCCAAAACTGAATCCATCACCTGTAATTGATGGCATGATCGATACCGGTGAATGGGATGGAGCTGCGGTTGTTGAGACATTCTATCAAACTTCACCGGGTGATAATTCCGAACCATCAGAAAGAACAATCGGCTATCTTGCGTATGATGATGAATACCTCTACTGCGCAGTGCATTGTTTTTACGATGATCCTGAAAAAATCAGATTATTTCACTGCATTAGAGATAAGATCTATTACACTGACAGGATATTCCTTTTCATTGATACATTCTACTCAAATGCAAAAGCGTATTATTTTGGCTCAAATGCTTATGGTGAGCAGGCAGATGGTATCGTGATCGATGACATCGACACGTCCATCAACATTCATTTTGATTCCTTCGGAGCGCTAACAGATGATGGTTACGCCATCGAGATGAAGATCCCGCTCAAGAATATCAAATATAAAAGCGGGAAGAATGTGCAATGGGGTTTCTTCATGAAACGTCACATAGAAGAGCGCAAAGAAGAGATCAGTGCCACACAGGTAAACAGAAACGGAACTAATTTCTATGATAACTATGGCATTCTTATTTTTGATGAACTTCCTACCAATCAAAATTTGAAGCTGATCCCATCATTTTTGATGAGTTATACTGATGATCATAACAAGAAAGCTGGAACGCACAACATTTCTCGAAAATATGAACCTGAACTGAATATCTTCTATGAACCAAATTCATGGCTGACAACGACCATGACGATAAATCCCGACTTCAGCACCATCGAAGCTGATGCCATGGAGATCGATGTCAATACCCGATTTCCGATCAATTATCCTGAAAAACGACCTTTCTTCATTGAGAGTACGAATCCCTTCAGAACACCTATCACGATCTATCACACCAGAAAGATCGTTGACCCGATATTTGGTGCAAAATTCTCAGGCGCTTTCGGTAAGAATAGGATGTTTGGGCTTGGTGCGGTTGATGAAAACGCAGAGGGTACACGATTCATCGATGGATATGACGGAACAGGAAATGCACTATTTGGATTTACCTCCTTTGAGAATAAATCAAAAAGTGGAAATACCTACACGCGTGGTGCTCTTGCATTGAGGAAATTCAAAGATTTCTATAATATTGTTGGAGATATCGATGGTCGGTTCACTCTCATCGGCAACCTGAGAGGACAGTACCAGCTTGTTGGTTCTCTTGACCAGGATCTGCAGAAAGACTGGTTCAAGGGATACGGATACCAGGGCGAGGTGTGGTATGATGATGAGCACTTCTTTGCAAATTTTGGTATCGAAGCGATTTCTAAGAACTTCAAAGCTGATCTAGGCTTCATTCCGGAAAATAACAAGCAGTACATGTTCAGCCATGGAGAGTGGCAAAAAAATGCCAAGGATGACCAGCAGTATGTTCGATTACTCGAGTTTGGCTATGATGCCAATATCAAATACGATCTGGATTTCAGTTACATCAAGGAGCACTTCCTGAAATTCTATACCGGCGGTATCTTTAAAAGCAGGTTCGAGGTGTGGACAGGTGTCAATTTCCAGATGATCCATTTTTCAGGAAAAGATAATCACATGTACACCCCGTGGATCTCATTCCAGACCTATCCTTCTGACCTCTTTGTAATTGATATCGATTTCGAATTTGGTGAGTATATGTGGTTTGATGTGGATAATCCACGCATAGAGCAGTATAGAAAATATGAGGTATTCCTTAATATACGGCTCACAGATAAGATCGATCTAGATATCAGTTCAGAATATGAAGAATTGCATAGCATCTTTTCTGCGCAGGTACACCAACTGACTTTAAAGTACCAGTTCAATAAGCAATTCTGGATTCGCGGTATATTGCAATATTGTCATTCAAAACTATACACAGAAGATGAAGTAGAAACCACACTAAATTTTTACCCACTATTTGTATATAATCCTTATGCAAATATCTCAGTGTATGCAGGAATTACTTCGTTGGATGATGAAACTGAAGTTAACCAGATGAAAACATATAGTAGAAAAAAAGATACCTATTTTCTAAAAGTTTCCTATACCTTTGATGTGTTTTAGGAATAATTTAATAATAAAACTCACTCAAAATGTAAGGGCTGATTGTTTTCAGCCCTCTTTATATAAAATTAGGTAATTGACTTATTTCCGGACCAAGCTAAAAATTAAGCTTGGTTATGAAAGAAAAAATTGAAAAGGCGATTCATGGTTTTGAATGTCCAAAATGTAGAAGTGATCATCTTTATAGACTCAAA
>Ga0272443_10000959_pt1 | contig 46854 bp, 66 predicted proteins | sample SSMAcet12_FD_193581 | JGI IMG/M metagenome (GOLD analysis project Ga0272443, IMG submission 193581) | Marine sediment archaeal communities from Little Sippewissett salt marsh, Falmouth, MA, United States - SSM-Acet-12 | ecosystem: Environmental > Aquatic > Marine > Wetlands > Sediment ...
CGGCGTCAAAAGGACTGCGTGCGAAACTTCGAGCCACTGCATACTGCGCTCGTACACGCTCTCAATCGGTTCACCGAAGATCGGTAGACCCGCCGCTGCCGCTGCGATGTATCGCAGGCAATCCTCCCACGGCACGAACGGCGAGTGCCCGGCGCGCTGGACCTCTAGCGCCTGTCGAATCCCCCTGCCAACATTTTGCAATGACCCGCGCGTTGTGTTTGCACTGTACGCGCCCGCAACGTAGATGCGCTTCATGTCACCTCCTCGACCGTGACGGTCACTCCAACCCCTTCGCCGTCCGCGGCGAATCTCTTAAGCGCGCTTACGCACACAACCTGCGCATCGTCTTTGTAGATCAGCCCGTTCATCGCGTCACAGATAATCTTAACTATATTGTCAAGGTCCGGTCGCCACGGAAAGCCCTTGGAGGACTTCTTTGGCAACGCGAATAGAGCAACAAGCGTCAGCTTGACGGCTCCCCGCATCGGACTCCTACCCCCCGTCGCCCGCAGCGCCAAGGTCGAAACCTTGCCTTCATACTGCCGGGTGTCGGCTGGCGTGTGAACGCGACCCCAACCAAAACGCGGACGACCTTTGCCTTTCGGACGCCCCGGGACGAAGAAGGTAGCGACGTTGGCTTTCATTCCGTCGTCCTCCAAATCCAGACCAGCACCGCGAAGCACCCAGCGGAGACGAGCAGCATCAGCAGCCCAGCGGCGATCTCCTTCATCCCGCAAGCTCCTTCGCCTTCGTGACGGCAGCCTGGAGGGCCATTTCCACGCGCTCCTTGTTCGTGTAAATGCCATCGACGCCCTTCCGCAGTTGCCGAGAAAGGTCTTTGTCTGCCGCCTCCACACACTCCTCCCCCGTCAACGCGGCGAGGATGCGCTTGTGAGGACAGCCAGGCGCGTCCGGGCACTTATCCTCACCGAGTTCCGCGAGCCGTTCAAGTGCCGCAGCGTAAGCGCAACACATGCCATCCGCGTTGCGCTTCAACTCATCCCGCTCGCGCTGCAAGGCTTCGGCGCGCTTTGTCGCCAAATAAGTCTGCTCAATACTGTCGTATAGCTCGCGGTCAGTCTTCTCAATCCGCTTCTGCGCCTCGGCAAGCTGGGTGCGGAGCGCCTCAATTTCTCTGGCCGCGAGATGGCCGCCTTCCCTCTTTGGAAACATCGGGGACAGCCATTCGTTCAGTATGTCCTCGGGCGCTCTAATGCCCATGGCTGCCTCTTCCAGCCCCGTCGTCGGGTCTTTGTGGTTCTCTTCGTTAGTTCGCACAGTTTACCACCTCCCCATCACGCGGGCCACCGTGCAACCGAATGTAGCCGGGCCAGGGCCGGATAAGTTTCTTGTCGGCAGTGGTCCACCAGTCTCCGTCGGCCGAATACCAGTAATCTTCGCCGCGATTTCTAACGCAGTAGTGGTCCTTGAATCTCCCGCCCTTGCACCACTTGGCGTTCTTGACCTCCTTACTCATCCCTCACCTCCCGATTCCGTAACTATTCGCGACAGAGCCCCGATGCCGCGGACTGTTATCTTGCCGAAAGTTTTCCCCACGTCAAAAATGCCGAAGTCGCATACGTCGCGTACAGCGTTGCGCATGGAGTCAATAGTTTCTGTCGCCTCATCGAGAAGGTTCAGCATCTCGCCGGACTCAAGCCGCCAGAACGCGTTACTGTCGTCTTGCGATGCCTTGATGTACTCGGCTAAGTCCATCACTCCCCTCCCAGCAGGTCGCTGATTGCGGCTTTGGACAAAAGACGGTAACACTGCATTACCCCGTTCCCATGCTCCCGCCAATCATCAACACTAGACGAATGGGCAGCTAAGTGCATCGCCCTCGCTACCCGCTCCACAAGCGCATCGTCGAGAGAAATGAGGCGGGCGGAGTCGGCTGTGTAGCTGAAGCTGTCCGCTCGCAAAGCGCGCCGGATTTGCTCCAGCCATTCGTTGCTGTCCCATGACTCCGGTACTTCCAACCACACGCCGCACCGCTTCTCGTCACGGGGTGTCATGGTCGTCCTCCGCCTGCAACGTGAGGCTCCCGGCGTCGTGCATGGTCGGGGGCGGCAACAGTTCTAGCGCCTCACCAAAGTCCCGCTTAATTTCAGCACAAGCCTTCTCGTCAGAAAGGCACGCCGACATCCAAGGGCCAGCTACGTCAGCTATTCGCTGTAGCCTGTTGCGCAACGCGCGCATTGCTCCCCAAGGCTCCACTCCGTCGTTTCCTATCTGCCCCATCCCTCAACCCTCCTCCAGCGCGGCGGTGATTTTGTCCCAAATGACAGCGCGGTCTACGACGTATATTTCTTCGTTGGCATTAAACACCATTCGCGTTTCTGCGTTCAACACGCTCCGCAGCGCCTTCCGCATCTGCTCCGGCGTTGCCTCATCGAGCATCTTCAGCGGGTCAGTCATCGTCGGCCTCCTTTAGCGATTAGGGGGCGGTGCCAACTGTCGCGCCCCGGACACTCCCACTTCCAGCGGAACGCGCCACAGTTCGTACACCACTCTATCTGCGCGCCGTGCAGGGAATCATCTAAATCTTCCTCATTGGCTATCACAACGCGCAGCTTATGCCGACACGCCTTCAACTCAGCCTTTGGCATTGGGGGGCTCCTTTTCCCAGAACCCAACAAAGAACTCTGTTGGCGTCTTTGTGCCGTCTCTCAGCACCTTCACAATAGACGTTGACCTGTGAAAGCCAACCACCGTGCCCCTGTCGCGTGGAGGCTTGCCAAGGCAGCAGAACCGAAACGCCCTGCGGCCTCTCCTTGTCAGTCGCACTCTGTCACCACGAGCAAACTTCATGCAGGCTGGCAAACTCATCTATTCCCCCTTGTCCACGCGGCGGTAGCAAATCGGCCCTCGGCAACGCCCTCACCGCCCGGCCGTGTCATCTCGCCCTCTCCCCAATCTCCAGCGCCACCAGCACGCCCACCCACAGCCCCAGCCAGAAGCTCACTGTAGCCTCCTGTCCTTGCCCGGCAACTCCAAGTACGCCATGCCCCCAAGCCGCGAAGCGAGGCGCGGGTCCGAGTCATGCAGTTCCCCCAGCGTCAGGTTGCTTGTAACAACCGTTGGCAAGCAAGCGTTTATGCGTCCGCTCACGAGAACGTACAAGCTCTGGCCGGTCCAGTCGGTTGCCTTCTCGGCTCCCAGGTCGTCCAGCACAAGGAACGGAAGCTTAAGGTATTCCCGGACGACCCGCTCCTCGGTTTCTGCGGCGTCACGTCGAAACGTGCCACGCAATCTCATCAAAAACTCGGGCACCGTGGTCCACTTACCGCAAGCCGAGGGATAGTAGTGTTGTCCTGTCCGCTCCCCTTCGATCAGCGCGCCTTCCAGCCACGCCGCCAGCATGGCCGCCGCCAGATGTGTCTTGCCGCAGCCGACGGCTCCGGTGATAAACAAACCGCTGCGCCCCGCCGCAGTGGGGTACGAGCCATCGAAGTCCGAGAGTCGTGCGTTGATGTATAGACGCGGCACGTTTTCGTTCTGCATGTGCACCCACATGTCACGATTCACCCGCCTGGCAAAGACGTTCAACGCTTCCTCGCGCCTCTTGGCTCGCTCGCACGCCTCGGCAGCGGACCTCCGCTCGCGCTCCTTCACGCAAGATGGGTTCGCGCACGGCTTGAACAGCTTCATACTCAGGGCGCCGGGATACCCTTCGCGCTGACCGCCGCAAATCTCGCACTTACCGGCCACCGAACTTCTCCGCGCTTCCTGCGTTTTTGAAGCTTCGCCCCGCTTTGCCACTGCCACCCTCCTTTTCAGGCAGTCCGTTGACGTACTCGCTCCACCATCCTCGCGTTCCGAAGAAGGTTGCGGCGTGCTTGATGTACTGAGCGTCTGTTCCGAGTCGCCTCATGTGTTCTGAGTAGTTCTGGGCAGCCAGTACGAGGTTCGGGTGGTTTTTCTTTGGGTGCTGCCGACACACGCCGAAGGCTGCTTGTTTCCCGACGCAGCGAGGATATGCTTCCCAGATTTTCTCAAACCACTCGGGGTATTTTGAAATTTTCCCCACGGCAAAAGGTTTCCCTTGTGGCGAGTTTTTCCTTGGAGCCGAGTTGGAACGCATGACGGGGGCAAGGCTTACAAATGTGTACTTTGTGGCGTTTTTGGTGTTCACAATGCCAAGGTCGCGCAGCCTGTAGAGCCTGTCGCGCGCGATGGTCGAGTTGAGATGAAGCGCCTTGCCAACAATAAAGCGCCCGAAGTTCAGGCAACCCTTGTCGTCGGCAATGGCCGCGAAGTAGACCAGCATCAACGCCAAGTCCTCCTTGTGCCGCTCGCCACTCAGCCTCGCCCACACCTTCAGCCAGTCGATCACTGCCGCGTCTCGTTGCGCCGGGGGGTGGAACCGCCCTTACCAGCACAGTTCCGCGAGGGGGGATGCTCGCGTGCCCCCCGGCGTCGTTTTTCCAGCCATTTGCCGTACTGGATGATGTTGTCGATGAGGCGTTCTGCCGCTTTGTTACCTGCCGCCCGCAGCGCTTTCGCTGTTGCCTTCCTGTCCGGCAAACACGGCCCCACATAGGACACCGAGGCGTACTCGATGAAATCCCAGCGCGCGCGCAATTCGTAGCCGGGGAAGGCGCCCCTCGTAACATCGAACCACCGGATCAGGTGTCCGTATTTCTTTTTCAGCGATCGCAAGGCCGCTTTCATGGGATCGTAAGGCGCCCTCTTCTTCTTGAAGATGCGCTCGTAGTTCTTGGCGTAGGAACCCGGAATCGCCTCCGGTCTCATTTTCGATCCCTTCCCCATCAGAACAACCTCTGCTGCCCCTCGGAAAACTTGCGCCCGCGCTTCTTTCTCGGAACCTTGTACGGTTGGCCTCCGGGAATCAGTTTCGTGTGTCCCTTCGGGCACGTCATGTACCTGCGATGAACGCCTCTGGGTGGCTTGACGCGCACAAGCCATTCGCCGCACACGGGACAGCGGTACGGTTCTTGGTTCGCGCGGTCGTGCTTTCGCCGCTCCGCTTCACTGGCCCACTGCGCGTAAGCGTCCGCGCAAGCCTTTGCTTCGGCGGGTGTCATTTCGGATTTCAACGGCGCGCTCATTCTTCGCGCTCCTCTTCCGCAATGCGCGCCAGCCAGTCCTGAGCTTCCATGCCCTGCCGCACATGTCGCAGCCTGCGGATCGTCGCGTTCGGGCAGTCTGCCGTGATTTCTGGATGCAACTGCACCTGCGAGTCGCCCGTCGGGTTGTACGAGTTGTACTCCCGCGCGTACCCGTGACGGCGTTCTGCCTCTACCTTGCGAGCGCACTCCCGGTGGTAGACTCGGTTCGGTGCTGAGTCGCGCGGAAGCACCTTGCCGCAGCGTTCGCATTTCTTCCGCTTCGCCATTAGAACGGGATGTCCTCCGCTCCGGTCTCAAAGGTCTCGTCGCTGTCCTCGACGCTCTGCTTCTGGCCCGACGCCGCACCCTTCAGAAGCTCAGCGACCTGCTTCAGCTTCTCGGGCGTCGGCTTCGTCTTGTCGGTGCGCGTGTCCCTGCCGAAGAAGCCAATCTTGACGCGTACATGACCGCCGTAGCTGTCCTCCTTCAGGTTCACGATAACCTTGTTGCCGGACAGGCGACCACCATTCAGCGCGTCCTCCAGAGCGTTCACGATATCCGCGACCGGCGTGTCCTTGTCGCCCACGTCCACGCCAATAGCCTTGACCTGCGCACGCGCCCTGTACGCGGCCTTCTCCGTGAACCAGATGTCGCCGTAAACGTGCTGCTCCTTGTTCTCCTCATCCAGCACGGAGCATTTCACGTTCAGCCCGAGCGTTTTCTTCTTCTTGCTGCTTCTCCAGCGGCAACCAAGAATCACCGCCTCCTGCTCTCCTAAGACCAATCCCATTCTACGCCTCCTCTCTCGACATCATCTCTGCGTGACGCTTCGCCCCACTCTGCGTACGATGCCCGTACTGGCACCGGAACATCCAGCGCAGGACGCGCGGAATCTTGTTCGCCTCCCGAATGAAGATGTCCTCGGCCCGGCGCTCCGCGTCCGCGCGGATAGCCTCGATTTCCGCCTCGGTGATGCGGCGCGCGATCTGCTTGGCGCGACGTTGGGCTTTCTGGCGCAGCTTCTTACCGTTCATTTCTTCGCCCCCTTCGCTGCCAGCACGTCCCGCAGCACGGCCAGCCCGTCTGCAAGTTCTGACGACGACTTGAGTTCCATCTTCTTCCAAGCGCGCGTCCCGAAGCACTCCTTGAGAAGGTCCGTCTTGACCTTCTTGTCCGCGGCCCCCTGCCCCGGGATGGCGCTCGTGAACTCGCCCTTGATTTCCTCCAGCAAAACGGTGCGCCGCGTCCGCTCGCGGTCATGTTCGCGCTGGCCGTTCTCGTCCAGCCCCATATTCGTTTCCTTTTGCATGTCGATGGTCGTGTGTCCGCCCGGCTGAAGCTTCTGAAGGTGGGGACCGAAGAATTCCGGTGTCGGATCCACGGCCTGCGCTCCGGTCATCACACCGAAGCGATCTTTCAGCACAGTCGCGCGGTGCGTGACGGCCCAAGAACCATCGGGCTTCTGCTTCTGAACCTGGGTCATCTCGACCAGCAAGGACGGTTCAAAACCGAACTCTCCCTCGGTTTTCATCTTCACGCCGTCCTTGCGGAGTTCCTTGTGCGTGTGCCCCAGCGCGTCCTCCTCCTCCTCGAACACCCAGTTGAACCCCGCGCGCCCGCAGATGTTGATGTGCAGCGGAGCGTTCAGGTAGAAGTCCGGCCACGCGGCCCACATGTCCTTGATGGCGGCCCAGTCCTGAAACTCCAGCCGCTTCCGTGGGGGTAGCGGGGGCTTGCGTGCTGCCCGCGCGCGATTCACTTGCGCAAGATAGGACTTGCACAACTCGCGCCACGGGTGCGTAATGCTGTCCACCATTACCACGCTGGCCTGTCCCAAGGCGGCTTCCCCGAACTCAACAAGGTCGCTGAACGCGCGGCTCTGCACGACCAGCGGCTTTGTCCCGGTCAGGCCGTTGATGAGGTCGTTCAGATAGCCGGCTCCCGCCTCCGTGTCGTAGATGGCGATTGGCTTCTTGAGTTTGAATATTTTGCGGACGTGACACGCGAGCAGGGCCGCGGTCCACGACTTCCCTCCGCCCGCGAAGCCCAAGAACCCCGCCTTCAAGAACCCCGGACCCGATCCCAGCGGCTTAAGCTCCATTCTGTCTCTCCTTCCACTTGGCCTCATGTTCTCGTGCGCGTCGCCTGTCCTCCACCTCTCGCGCCTCTCGCATTTTCTGGCGGTTGTCCTCCCACCGCTCGATTTCGGGCGCGCGTCGCACAATTCGTATGCGCTTGCCCCGCAACCATTTTCCGCAACGAGGGCATTTTAGCGTTCCTTTCCTGACCGTCACGCACTTGAAGCAACTCTGGCACACTCGCCATGTGTTCGCACTCACTCCTCGCGCTCCCTTTCCTCGGTGGTAGCGAGAGCGCGCAACGACTCCTCGGCTTGCGTCCAATCGAAAAACGAGATTCGGTCGCCTTTGTGAACGGCCACGAACGGGGCCATGCGCCTCTCTTCGCTTTGCTGGAAGAAGCGCGAGGCGTGACACACGAAACCCTCCATGTCGTGCCACGCATCACCGGGGTCCACGAAGGCGGATATCGGCCGGTGATAGGCAAGCAAGTCTAGTTCGTCGCACAGGTCGAAAACCCGCTTGCAACCGGGGCACTTGTCGGCCTCATACACATAGATGCGGTCAGGCATCCTTCACCTTCCTCAAAGCGTCGGCGATGAGCTCACAAAACAACACCCGCGCATAGATACGGTTCTCGGTGGACTCATCCTCCTGCTCTTGGTACAGGAGATCAAACATGGTAGCCTTCAGGTGCAACCATTTCTGGTACATCCCTCGCTGGGCGAACCGCATCCCAAGCTTTGGCAACAGCGAGCATGCGGCGGCGGGGTCGGATTCGTAGTGGGGTGCGCAACCGCCTTCTAGCATCCAGAGTTCATCGGGCGGATTTTGTGGGTCGTCGGCACGCAGGCACGGCTTGTCCGCAAACTCCGCCAGTATTCTGCGCGTCTCTAGGTCAATCACAGTTCGCCCTCCCTGACAAGCTCATATGCCTTCTCGCGCCGGTACTCCTCCAACCTGTCGTGGGTGCCCCGGATGTCGTGATGCAATAGCTCCTCCAGCAGAACGTCTATCACTGCGTCCCGAAGCTCTTGCCACTCCTCGGCTGTTTTCAGCCCAGCCAGCAGCCCGGCGGCGAGACCCGCCAGAACCGAGTGCCGCGGCTCGGCAAAAAGTACGTCCGGAATCCGGTGCGGCTCCGCCCGGAGACAGTCCAGCGCGTCAACGTCCAGAAGCGCTGCATCCACTTTCAGGTCCAAATCTCGCTGACTGCGCTCCTGATAGGCCGTTCCGACGCTCACAGAGACCCCCTTTCCTCGCGTTTCCTTGCCCGTAGAGCAATTTTTACCCCCAAGAGACTGTGATGAGACCAGCCTGCCTCCCGCTCCGTTCTGCACCTTGTGCATTACTGCCATGTCCTGTGCTTTTCGGCCACCCACTCCGCCCCGTCGTACTCTTCGATCTTCCACTCCACGCCGCCGGGAATCTCCACAATCTTGAGCCGCGCGTGCGGACCGTCAGCCTCTTGCCCCAACTCCTCGATCACCGCAATGAGAAGCGGGTCGTCGCGGTGCTCGCTGCGAAAGTCCTCCGACAGATACTCGCCGTTTTCTGTGAGCGCAAAAGCGCCCAAGTGGATCATGGCGTCCAAAAGCTGCTGATTCTCGCACTTTGGCTCTATGATTTTGACGTGCTGAGACCCGCGCGCAAACAGCAGATTAACCGCCTTGCTGCTCAGGCCGAAGCCTCCGTACTGGCTGTTGATGGCTATCTTCATGTCTCCCCCTTCCGCGTCTATCTCATTTTACCCCGTTTTTCGCGTTTGTCAAGAGGGAATTTCAACTTTTTTGGCCGCCCCCTTCCCTTCTACCTTGGCAAGAACCGACACGTCCCGCGCATACAGCCGGTGCTGCGCGATCAGTCCCCGCGCGGCGACCAATGCCACGTCCGGCACGGCGTGTGTCCCGTTCAGCCAATACCAGTAGGTGCTTGGAACGACGCCCAGCAGGGTTGCCATTGCCCGAATCGACGCTTTCAGCGCTTCGCGCGCGCGCTCAAGCTCCGGGACTCCCTCATGTTCGGAGTCGATGTGGTAGACCTTGTGCCCGCTCATCGGCTGACCCCCTTCATGTCCTGCCTGATGCGCCTCCAAACCTCCACGTCCTCTTCGTGAACCTCCTGCACCCGGCCGCAGCTTTCGACCGCCCTCACCATTGCCTCGACCTCGACAAAAGCTCGGCCGCGCCGCTTCACCGGCAAGCCCAAGAGTGCCCTGACCGCTTCAGATTTCCACTTCACGCGCCACCCCCTCCGAATCAACTCAGCCAAAGAAAGAAAGCCGCCGTCACGATCAGCAGCAGCCAGCCCAGCGTCGAGAACCAGAAGGCTACGCCCAGCGTATCCATCGGATGCTTAGGTTTCACTGTCGGGCCTCCCTCCCCTCGCGCGCTCATACCCTTGGAACCACCTATCTGCACACGCGCGCGGATTCTCCGCCCCGTTCGCAGCGGCAACGCGCTCCAAGTCCTTACGCACCTTCCAGCGCGGCCACCACTCGCCGCCATAGCAAATCGGCTCGTTCAGGTAATCATCCACCAGCTTGGGCATCGGTCCTCCCTCCCTTGCGGCTTGACCGGCCGGACAAATAGAAGTCGATCAGCCAGAGATTAGGGCCTAGCTTCTTCACCAGCCTACCTCCTCCGGCGTAATGTGCAGGACGTTTTCAGGCGCAATCTCACAGCCGGATTCTCGCGGATTCTTGACGAATGACAAGACGGCCACACCGTGCCCGGTGGCCTCGCGCCCTGTCCGTCCGCACTCAAGGCATTGCACGGTCCATCTGTCAGTATTGAGCCAGTTAACAGACTGCAAGCAATACCCCCCACAATTAGGACACCGCACAGGCTTTAGCATTATTCTTCCCTCTCCTCCCTGAACAGCGACGAGTCCGCCGGCTCGACTTCCAGGCCCATAAAATCGCCGTCCTTGCTCCGCCAGTTGTAGACCTCGTACGCTATGAAAATCAGCATGGCGAGCGCGACGAGTCCGTAGAAGATTAGGCCCGCGATATCCTTGCGGGTGATCCTGTCGCCCGCGTAGTAGGCATTACCCTTTCGCTTTCGCATCGGCGAATGCTCAGGCTTTGTCATTTTGGGTTCCTTTCTGCGCCTCTTCGGTTTCCCATGAAGTTTTTCCTCGTACCACATCGTCTGGAAGTAGATAATCGTAATCGTTCTTTTCTGCAATATCTCGACGCATGGCCTGTTCACATTCAAGATGAAGCGCCGTGTTCTGAAAATAACCCTCAAAGACTCCAGAGTATCGATAATAAGTTTCGCCTGCTTCAATGTTCTCCCCGCACCACTCGCAGCGATGCACCTTGCGCGCGGTCGGCCGACTTTCGGATAACATCTGGAAGCTCATCCTCGCCCCCTTGCGGCTGTGCCGCTCTCTACTCGCCTCGGCCATCAGTCCGCGGCTTGCTACCCTCTCGACACCACGGACACCGGCCGATGGTGTGACCGTTGCAGGACACGCTTCCCGGCCTAAGCTCCGGGTATTCCGTGCCGCACGTCACGCAGCGCCAGTATCGATAGGTAGTATGTCCCAACCGATGCCTGCCAATCGGCACTAATGCGCCTCTCTGAAGCTCCTCTTGTATCTGTGCCATGCCTACCCCCTTCCGCCGCTGTGCGGCTGCTAGTCTGTTGACGTGTGCCTGCATGGATGCTTGCAGGCCCAAAGTTGCGAGCGTCCTTTAGGCGTCAAGTCGAGCCACGCCTTCCGGTTTCTGCGAATCCACTTATTCGCTACCATCTTGCGGTGCTCTTCGTCCGTCCCGGAATGCGCCGCCCCCGTTCGCACGGCGTCTAGCAAGTCGCCTAGCCTGTCTATTGAGCCTACCCACTTATTCGCTGGCTTCATCCCTCCCCCCTCTCGGCCTTTGCGATTGCGGCGCGGGCGATATCGAACACGTCTACGCCAATATCCGTGCTGAGCGGCCCAAACGACACAAGGCCCGGCAAGTCAAACTCGCCGTTTACGCGCGCGACGATAGCCCGCAACGCCCCCACAAGCTCCGCGTTTTGGGCCTTGAGGCGTTCGATAGTCCCGGCGTCTAGCCCGTAGCCGTCTGGCATGTTAGGCTCCCTTCCCTCTCCGTCACAGTCTGGACAGCATGGGTCCGAGTCGCTAAACGGCGCATCTACACAACCCGTTCCGCCGCAAGTCCCACACTTTCCCATCCTACCGCCCTCCTTCTCTAGTCCTCGGTCCCGTTGACGCGCTTCCCGTCAACGTACACCTGAGGATGCTTGTACCCCTCGGCAATCAACTCCCGCTTGATTGATAGGGCCGATGCCCGCGCCTCCTGCATTGTCCCAACCCGGACGGCCCATTCCCGGATCGGCGCGCTCCGGCGCTCCCGAAACGTAATTGTATGTTCGCCCATGCGTTGCCCTCCTTATCGCAAGTGTCCCCATTCGCGCGGGTCTTGACTGTACTCTAAGTCATCGTGCCCCCACGCGGCCCACTCTTCCTGCTCCTCGCTTGCCTCCGGTTCCTCCGTGAAATTCTCCTTTTCCCATTCGTCCCAATCGTCCAGCGTGCACGCGGGCACGTCCGAAGCGTATCCCCAAAAGGACATTGACTCTTCGAAACTTCGATTGCTCCACCATTGGCCGTCTTTCGTTTTGACTCGATCCCCCAGCCAAAGAACCGCCCCGGTCGCGTCCATGAATGCAAGCTTATTCCGGTTCCCGATTCGATGGAGAATCAGGTTCGTAATTGCGTCGTTCTCCATGAACCCGGCCGGGAGCTTTGACAGCGTATCCCGGACAAAAATAGCCGTATCCGATTCCTTAGAGCCTTTCGGGACCGGCACGTCCAGAATACCGTTGTGCGCTACGCCCAACTCCCCCGATACCCAAAACGGGTGACACATATGTTCATTCACTAGACCGCTAGTGGCAATTCTGAAATGCACGATCAGCGGCACGTTTTCCGGGACGGCATGATACGCTTTCAGGAATCCCTTTAGCCGCATGAATCCCTTGTCAATCGTCAAGCGTCCTTTCGGGCCGGGAAACATCAGGCCCGCCCCGTCCGGGTTTGCGCACCATGCCCGGCGAATCGCAGCATCATCGGCCCGCACGTTCGCGGGCATGTATCCTATCACACACATCCTATCATGTCCCCTTTCCTAGCAAGCGGCCGCCGCGTACCGAAGGCCGATTCGATCCGCGCGCTCCCGCAAGAACCCCGCCAGCACGGAATACGCCTTGCGGTTGCGCGCCACGAAATCCACAAAACCCTGCGCATGAACATCGGCAATCCGTGTTACGCCCGGCGCCGTGAAATCCACCAGCGCCTTGCAGAATTCTATATTGCGTTCAAACCCTTTAGGGGAAAGTGTTCCCCGGAAAATCCGGACCTCGACCGTTTCCCGGTTTGTCAAATTCAAGGCCCGATATCGTTCTGTCCGGTTGTGATTCATTTTCTTCGCAAGGCGCGCGCGCGTGTCCGGGCCTCCGTGCGATCCCGCCCAGCGCTCTAGGCGGGATGCGTTGCGCCTGGACACAAGGTGTGTGAACGCGCCCCAACCGTCGAGAAGATGAATCATTTTGTATATTTGCAAATCAGTTAAGGCGCGTTTCGATATGTGAACGTGCATTCCGCACGTCCGGGAATCGTAAGACGTGAAACCGCGATTGCGAAGCTTGAAAACCTCGCGCCACGCGGCCGCGCCGTTCTTCTTATGCCACTCCCAGGAGAACGGATGCGAAACGATTTCGAATCCCGATTCTAGGCTTGAATCACTCTTGCAGTAGAGAAACCCGTCCGAATCCGTTACCTTTTCGGCCGCGTCGGAATTCGATTCGATCCCGCCCGAGTTTTCGATTTCCAGTTCAACCCCAAAGAACGGGCCGCGAACCGCGCGAACCGTTCCCAGCGTCCGAAAACACGGTTTCGGCTTATAGCTGTAAGAGTGGATTCCCGCGTTATCGTCGTGGTCCGCGAAGCACGATTCACAATAACTGCATCCGTCCGATTCGCAAATAAACATAGATTCGCGGTCGAATGCTTCGTCGCAACCTTCACAGTACGTGAACCGGTCGCGCCAACAATCTTCGCAGTAGGCTTCCCCGTTGCCCGGCCCGCATAGGATATAGTCGTTTGATATCCACTCGCCGCAATCTTCACACTGTGAAAAACGATCGTCGCGGCAGGATTCGCAATAGTAGCGGTGATTGATTTCTGCCAATTCGTCATTTTCAAAGGTTTCTTCGCAATTATGGCACATACCGAATCGGTCCGAAAAGCAATCCTCACAATAGGTGTCACCGTCCGGCCCGCGCGAAAGATCGTCCAGGGAATAGGTCTTGCAGCACATATCACACTCAGCGAAACGATCCGAGAAGCAATCCGGACAATAATGTTCATTGTCCGGGCCTTCGAGCGCGGTCCCGGGAATGAGCGCGGCGGCGCACTCGGCGCACACGTCTTGTGGCATGATTAGCGGCCGCCCGTCCGGGCTTCGCGCCGGACCTTGAACCGTCTGGCGCATCTAAGCCCCCTTCCTTGCGGCTTTGCGCTCTCGCGGATTCATGCGCTTATCGTCCGAAATCCCGAAAGAGCATTCCCAGCACTTGTCACTATTCCAGTAGTCCGGAAGTTTGACACCGCACTCGCGGCAACGCTCCCCTCGCCTACAAAGCTCGACAAGCTCAAGTCTATGCAACATCTCTACCCCCTCACCTTAAAAGCGGCGCGTATGCGCTTGACCGCGTACCACTCGGCCACACAACGCCGCATTTGAACCTTGACGGTTTCCGGCGCTGGGGCGATGCACATACGCCGCGCGCGCCAAAGCTCACACATTGGAGACCCGTACCGCGCGGCACACAACCCGCAAGCGTGCCGGCTAGTCATGGGACACCGTGCGGGAGAGCGTCCACGGCCCGCGTTCGGGAAACTCCTCCGAGTGAAAGGCTAACACCTCGCGCGCCTTATCCTCGGCGTCCGGCGGATAGGAAAGGACTAACTCACCCTTCCGATAAATCCGCCACCAGTTCAGTTCGCGTGATTCCATTGCATCCCCCTTGTCTAGTGCGGCACCATTGCCGCTGGCCTTGTCCATCCATTATCATTGTACCACATTATCTAGCTTTGTCAAGTCGGATCGTGATTTTTTTTTGCCACAAGTGGCGAACGAAAGTGTGTCGAAACGGAACACCCATGAAATTCGCGGGAGCACGGCCAAACGGCCAGCGAATATGAGGGGTTATACTTGTAGGGTTGTGACGAAAGAGGCGAAATTTCTTTCGGAATCATGCGGCGGGAAGCATTGACGCGCGACGACGGCCACGGCGGGAGACCGCGAGAAGCACGGCCAGAAGGCGATGCGCCCAGCGCATAACGCGGCGCCAAGGTCCATAGAGACAACCCCGGCCGGGATGCCCGTCGCTGCAAGAGGGGCCTGGAGTAACAATAATTGTCACATTGTAAACGATAAGTATATAATATGTTATAGCATTGTGAAAGAAAAAACGTAAATACATTTGCATTTTCAGCCAACTTTGGAGTATAATACCATAGAACGGGGGAGGGGGGCAGGGAGTGAGCGAGCGCAGCGAGCGAACGACCGGGGGGAGGGGCAAGGGCCGTTAGAGCAAGCCCACGACGACAACCTATCTAACTACTAGTGAACCCCAGAGACCTCTTGCGATTTATAGCTGTGTCGAGAACAGCGCCGAAAAACGCAAAAACCGCGATCAAGCCGAACGTGCAGAACGTCAAGCAAACTGCCAGGATGTAAAACTTGCCGAAGGTTGGATCAAGTGTAAAGAAACCTTACGGTCGGGTTGATGGATAAGGGGAAGAAGGGCATGACTCACACTCTCTCCTCTCCTCCATGCGAGATTCGGCGCCATCCGTTCAGGATCAAGGGCGCTTTGAGGGTTAAATGGTAGATTTGACAGGGACATGCGATTAGATAACTACGCTCAAATCGGATAACCCCCTCCCCCGCATGTAGATACACACAGGATTCAACGCAACGTTTTGTACGTTATGTTGCGCTTGTGTTGCAAGCCGAGAAGAAATACCGTGTTGCGAGCGCAGGGTAGGACGCGCAGCGCACCACATCCGACGGGCCGAAAAGCTTTTCAATCGCCGGCCGACCGGTTTCGTGCCGAACGTCGCCTTTGTTGGTGTGATGCCTCAAAAATCCTACGAGCTAAAATTTCACTTTTCAGCTTGACAACCGCTGAATCGCGTGGTATACTCCTTGTGGAGGAGGTGATCATGCGACAGTGGCGGAAGGGCGTGGCGGCGTGGAAGATTGGCGACACGCTGTATTTGTCCGTCGTGTTCACATGGGACGTGAAGAAGGCCGTTGCGGCGGCGAAGAAGCACAAGGGGCCGGTGGTGGTGGGTGGTCCTGCCGCGATGCTGATGCGCGACCGATTCGACGGGATCGCTGAAGTCCGGCAGATCAGCGAGGATTTCGAGCCGATCCTGATGCACAACCCGCTGGCGTCCTTCTCGACGCGGGGATGCCCGCGAAAATGCGGGTTCTGCGCCGTACCGCGTATTGAGGGCAAATTCCGAGAAATATGGCCCTTCAGGGCAGCCCCAATGATGTGCGACAACAACTTCCTGGACTCCACCAGGAAGCATCGCCTGCGTGTGATTCGCAAGCTGAAGCGTTTTCCGCTGGTGGACTTCAATCAGGGGCTAGATGCCCGTAAATGGACGCCCCTGATAGCCAGCGATATGGCGAACCTGAGGCTGCACGCGCGGTTTGCCTTCGACCACACCAAAGACGAGATCGCGGTTGTGGACGCGATTCGGCTCTGTCGGGCCAAAACGACCAAAAAGGTGAGTGTGTATGTGTTGATTGGCTACAAGGACACCCCGGAGGACGCGCTGCACCGGCTCGAAGTCGTGAGGCGCGAGAAGGCGCTGCCAAACCCGATGCGCTACCAGCCGCTCGACGCGGAGAAGAAGAACTGCTTCGTCCCGAGCAACTGGCCGGAGGCCGAACTGAAGAAGATGATGCGGTACTACTCGCGTCTGCGTTTTGTTTCGAGGATCCCGTACAAGGACTTCGACAACAAGGCGACTCGGGCCACCCTACGAGCTAAAATTTGAGATTGGCCCTGTGGCTCAACTGGCAGAGCGGCTCCTTCGTAACGAGCGGGTTGCAGGTTCGACTCCTGCCGGGGCCTCCAAGCCGACCAGAATAAGGCCCATTGCAAGATAGTCGTGACCATTCTGCGGGGTGCCGGAAGTTTGGTCAAGGTTGCTTGACTTGACGTTGCCGCTCGCAAAGGCAGGTTTCCTTAGTCCTGCCGGCGGATAGCATCAAGTACCGACGTTACGGAACGTCGTCACAGTCTGTGATATCAAGATTTCTCATATTTCCTCTTGACAACCCAAGATTTCTCATATTTCCTCTTGACAACCTCCGAATTTGGTTGTATATTACTACTGGAGGAGGAGGCGTGATAACGGAAGCGGAGATACGGGCCAAGGGCAGCAGGCCATGCGAAGAAAGGGGAGAAATAACATGGCGCGCAATCGAAGAGGCAAACGGGACGGCACGGGGCCGCACAAGGACAGCTACCAGCGCCGCAAGTACGGCAAGGGCAAGCGACGCATGAGGGGCATCAAATGTCCGCGTCGCTGATGCTGACGTTCCTGCGGCTCATGTTCATGTTCTGCTTGAAGAAGTGCGATGCCTGACGCCTCAGAGAACCCCGACAAGAACGCGCAGAGCCGCCTCATTGAGGACGTGGAAGCGCGCCTCGACTACTTCCGCAGAGAGTACGACCTGACGTACTGCAAGGCGGTTGGCGCGCTGGAGATCGTCAAGGAGGGCATACTGCTGGAGCTTTTCTCGACCTGTTCTGAGGATGACTGACGCTGCCTTATTGTGCATCGTGCTAAAATTTTGTGCATTTTTTTGTAAAATAACTTGACAAACACCACAAAATGTGGTATGTTTCCAATAGATGCGGGCGTTGGCTGTTGACGGATGGCCGGCCTCGCTTAAAGGGCCGATGAGGCCCTGGCTATAGCCCGGCAGCGTCAGCCGGCTTGGGGTGTGGGCCTACAAGGCCCGGCGACAGGAGCTTGGTTTGTGGGTCCGACCCACAAACGGCACCCAACGCCTCCGTGTGACGCGGGACTGCGCAGCCCTGCGGAGGCAGATGCTCAGGAGACCGCCTTCGTGGCGTTTAGCGATTGTGTTCTGATGCGCAATGCGGCCGGCCGAGAGGTTCTTGCGGCCGACGAAGATGTGGAGTCGCTGAAGGATTTGGGCTTTGTAGCCTGTGGGGGCCGCGGCGCCGATATCCCAAGAACCATCACCCCTCCGCGTGCCACAAAACCGGCCCCGGCCCCCGCCATTTCCTGCAAGATTCCCCAGACGCTCGTTGAGATCGACCCGTCAAGCGCCTGCACTCGTCGGTGCCCTTTTTGTGACCCCGGAATACCGAAAGGCCGTCGGGCGAAGCGTCGCTTTTTGAGTCTCCGGGTCCACAACAAGATGATTAACAAGTTGGCGGCGGCTGGGTTCGATCAGAGAGAGAGTCAGGTATGTTACTGTGGTCATGGGGAGCCGTTTCTACATCCGAACATCATTGAAATGATGCGTTACACCCGAAGAGTTCTCCCGAACGCGAGACTGACGGCGTTTACCAATGGTGATCCGTTTCGGGCGGAGCGCGGGGTGGAGATGCTGTGCGCTCTGGAGGCGCTGGACATTGACGTGCTGGTCTGGAGCGTTTACGGCGACCGCGGCAGGCCGGACAGCACAACGCGCGAGTTTCCAAAGCAAGTGCGGGCCTCCAGCCTGGACCCCGGGCGTGTGCATGTTAACGATTACGTCGGCGGCCTGGAGGGGGCGTCCAGCCGGTCTGGCACGGTCTGTAGGCCGCGCAACGCTTTCCGGTCAGACCCGTGCGAGTTTCCGTCCAAGAAGCTCTTTCTAGCTGCCGAGGGCTATTGGCTTTTGTGTTGTGAGGATTATGGACAGCGAGTTCGTTTTAGCGGCAGGCTGGGGCCGGTGGAGCTAAACAAAGACCGCAAGTTTGTTTCTGCCAAGTCCCTTGCGTCCGAAGGGCGCCGCAAGGAGGGGTTGATTTGCCGTGTTTGCGACCGCTGCGGCAGTGCCCCAGATGGATACAGGCACGTTCCCCTTTTGGTTGGCAGTCGCTTCTGGCCGCCCCCGCCCCCCGCGATTCCGAAGGTTGGCGGGCGCCGGTTGGTGGTTTTGGCGACCAACTGGCGCTGGCAGGACCACGCTCTTGCCGCCATCGACGCAATCGAAGCTGCGTCTACGATGCGCGGCCGGCTGATGCTGTTGTGGAACGACGATGAACACCCGAAGTGTCCGCCCGCATTACGCAGAAAAAACGTCATTGTCAAGGAGTTTCCGGGGTCGCTTGGCTGGTGCGGCATCAGTCGGGGTATCAGCTATGCTTTGCGGTATGCCGTAAAGAAGGGTTATGGATGGGTTGTAAAGATCGACACCGACACGGCCATTCTGCGGAAGGGGTGGGACGCTTGCTTGTGCGCGGAGTGCGCACCAAACGAGCAGATTGGGACGCTGATGGATGCGGCGCTTGTCGGACAGATTCCAAACAATTCCGACGGGCTGGATGACGGCTTGTTTATGCACTCTTTGGCGAAGTTTTGCAGATGGAGTCGTGGTTTCGTTCGCCAGTGGAGACGCCGATGGGACCACATCCAAGGTGGCTGCTACGTGATTGGGATAGAGGCCCTGCGAAGAATTGAACGTGTTGTGGGTTTGGGTGCGCAGGATCAAGAAGCTTTGCAGGACGGTGAACGTGTTGGCGAGGACGTGTACCTGGACACAAAGTGTAAGGTTGCCGGCGTCCCACAACGGGACTCCATGTTGTGCAGGATTTGGTTTCGGATGCACGGAACGGGGGAGCTTTCCATAGAACAGGTACGACACCAGCGGGATAACGTCGGGGCAGTGGTGTTGCACCCAATCAAGAACCTCGATACGTTGCGCGTTTTAGCAGAGGAGATTGTTTGATGTACGCCGAAACGGACCAAGAAGAGCAGTTCATTCTCGATAATCTTCCGGGACCGACCGGGTGGTTCATTGACGTGGGTGCCTTCGACGGAGTGACGAAGAGCGCGACCAGACGCCTTTGGGAGCTTGGGTGGTCAGGTGTCCTGGTGGAGCCGTCCCCGGAGGCGTTCATCAAGCTTTCCCAGAACTATCCGGATCGCAAGCGCGTGTCCCTGCTGAACGCGCCGGTCCTACCAGAGCGTCGGATCGTGCAGTTTTATGATGCGGGTGGGCATGGGGTGGATTCGGTAGACATGCGACACGTTGCAGCCTTTCGGAAATCTGGCGCGCAGTTCAGGAAGCACTACGCGGTTAGCGTCGCTCCGGCAGAGATTCTGGAAGCGTGGGGACCGCAGCGATGGCGTTTCCTGAACATAGATGCCGAGGGGGTTTCGACGGATATTCTGAGGGCGTTTCTTCGGGAGGGTGTTCCAACCCTGGACGTGGTTTGCGTGGAGACAGAGAACCGCAAGGGCGAGATTGTGGACGCGATGAACGTTGCCGGCTTTACGCTTGGCCTGGAGACGCAGTACAACCTCCTGTTCAGTCGAGGAAACCAGTGAAGCGCATCAAGCAATACGGCCTTCAGCGCAGCGGAACAAACTACACCAAGTTTCTGCTGGACAGAAACTATGATGTGGATGTTCTGACGGAGCGCGGGGGCCAAAAGCACGGGCACTATGCGTTGGATGCGTCTGGGTTGGAGGTGGACGCGGTTGTTGTGACAGTCAAGAATCCGTTTGCTTGGTTGGTGTCGATGTTTAACTTCCTGAACTCGCTTGCCAGCGAAAGATACAGGCATCCGGAGGATTGGGACGACTTTCTTTGCGGCGAATTTCTTTCTCCGCAACCGTCGAGCGTGCTGTTTTTCGACAATCCCGCCGAGTGTTGGTCCAAGATGAATCGGCATTGGTTGTCCATTTACGACCCAAGCGTCAGTGTTGTTGTAATCACAAGATACGAGGACTTGCTGGCGAGCCCCGAGGAAGAAACGAACAGAATCGCCACAATGGTTGGCTTGGAACGTAGGGCCGCACCATTCGAGGTGCCGACGATGCAGTTGGCGCACTATCTTCGCAAAAACGAAACGCAAGACTGGCCCGCGTTCCAGACGAAAGACAAGTTTGCCAGAAAGACGTACTATCTGAACGAAGAGTACGCTGCTCACTTTTCGGACACGCATCTTCGGTTTGTGGGAGGCTATCTCAATTCTGCGCTGCTGGGCGCTCTTGGGTATCGGGAGGCCCTGTGAACATTGCTGTTGTGGGGAATGGTGCGAGCGCGAGAAACTATGCGCCCGAGATTGATGGGGCGGATTTTGTGGTGCGTATGACAGAAGGCCACATTGCGCATCGCTTCTGTTCGGGGTCGCGCGTTGACGCATATGCTTGGTACGGACATGAGCTTCACGCGATGATGCCCCTTCGGTTTATGGCAGAGGCGCGCGAGTTCTGGCACACCGTGCCAAGCGAGCGTCCGCACGGCAGGCCAGAGGTTGCGCGCGACAGAATCAAGACCGTTCTTCGGCACTTGGGAGGGCGGACGCTGCGCGTGATTTCGCAGGCTGAGTATGACGCCCTGACGGCAGAGTTGGCCGAGCAATACATGGACGCCAAAAGCCCGTCTACTGGACTCGTGACACTTCATATGGCGCTTGCGCGCGCTCCAGATCGAGTTGATCTATATGGTTACGACGCGACTACGCGAGGCCAGCCAGGGTGGGGCAACGAGGCTATCGGGTGGCCGGATAAAGACCCTCATCCGTTTCTTGCCGAGAAGCGTATGATACGCGATCTCGTGCAAACGGGGAAGTGGCTCAGAAAACCCGCCCCACCCGTTGCTTGGCACGCGATGCCGGAGGTGCCAGAATGAACGCTGCTATTATTACTGCGCGGGGTGGCAAGCAGGCGCTCACCGACAAGCACCTGCGGGAGGTTTGCGGGGCTCCGCTTGTCGCGTGGCCCATTCGGGCCGCGAAAAACGCAGAAAGAATTGACTCCGTGTACGTGTCCACCAACTGCCCTAGCATTGCCAGGGTGGCGCGGGGCGAAGGGGCGTTGGTTATTGACCGCCCGCCAGAGTTGGCGCTTCCAACCAGCGATCACGGTTTGGCAATTCGCCACGCGATTGAGGCCGTTGGGTCGTCTCGTTCGGACTTCGAGAACGTGGTTGTTCTTCTCGGAAACACCGTCATGGTGGACGCGGACCTGATAGACAAGGCGCTGGAGATGCTGGAAGAAAGCTCGTCCTTGCTGTTGAGCGGCGTAATGTCCGTTTGGCAGGCCCAAGACGATCACCCTATGCGCGCGCTGCACGTTAAGGACGGATACTTGAAGTCCTATGGCGACGCAAGCGAAGAGGGGATTTCAACGAACCGCCAGTCGTATCCGGACGTTTATTTTTATGACCAGGGTGTGTGGGCCTTTCGAAAGCGCTATGCGTTCAGCAGGGAGGGTCCGCGTCCGTGGTGGTGGATGGGGCCGAAGGTGAGGCCCATCGTGCGCGAATGGATCGCCGGTCGTGACGTACACTCGGTGTTTGGGTTGGACGTTTCGGAGTGGTGGTTGGCCCGCCAGCAGCGAGGGGCGCAATGAGCAAGCGCAAAACACCAACGGCCGGCGTTCCGGAACACCTGAAACACCTGAAGCCGCTGCACAATAAGGAGCAGTGGACGCCCGCCGAGGTCGAGCGCGTCGAGAAGGACGTTGAGCGCGGGAAGGAAATTGCCGAGAGCGCGATTGGCCGGGCGTTGACGGCACCGTCGCCGGCCAAGGCCACGGAAATCATTGAGAAGTGGGGCCGCCGCACAGACATCCGGGGACAGTTCTCAAAGGCGTATTTGCACCGGGAGTTCGCAAGGCAGGGCCTCACGCTGGAGGAGCTTGTCGCGCAGCACCTCGGAATTATCCGGGGCGGCAAGAACATTCGCCCGGCGGACCAGTTGAACGCGATCAAGCTCGCCTATCAGGCCGCGGGCCTGCTGGGCGGGGACGGCGGGACCAGCGTGAAGGGCGCGCTTGACGTGAGCAGCCTTGCGGAGAACGAGCTTGTGAAGATCATCCAGACCGTCGAGGTGCGCAAGCAGCCCACCATCGACGCGGAAGCCAAGGTTGTCGAAGAGGACACAGAGTGACCGACCGCGACACACTTGAACTGAAAGCCGCGGCCGCCGTCGAGCTTGGGCGTCGGCGCGCGAAGGCAGACCTCTACTGGTTTGCCCGCGAAATCCTCGGCTATCAGGACTTGAATCCCAAACTGCACGGCGAGGAGCTTGTGCCCTTCATCACCCGCAAGGGCCGCCAGCGCCTCGTCCTGCTGCCGCGCGGGCATCTCAAGTCCACCCTGGCGACGATTGCGAACTGCCTGTGGCGTATCATCCAGAACCCAAACATCCGTATCCTGCTGGCGAACGCCGTGGAGTCAAACGCGGAGAGCTTCCTGCGGGAAATCAAGGCCCACATCACCGGGAACGAGTCCTTCCAGAGGTTCTTCCCCGAGTTCACGCTGGAGAATGACGGGTGGACGCGCTGGAAGAGCCAGACCATTACAGCCAAGCGCAGCAAGCGCATGAAGGAGCCGACCATCAGCATCGTCGGCATGGGTGGCGCGCTTGCGTCCCAGCACTACGACCTCATCATCATGGACGACCTTGTAGAGCGGTCGCACGTCGAGACCGAGGGCCAGCTTGAGAAGGCGAAGCTGTGGTACAAGGACGCGCTGGACCTGCTGGAGCCGGACGGGGAGCTTATCTACATCGGTACGCGCTGGCACGACGTGGACCTCGCAGGCTGGCTCATCGACGAGCATTCGGACAGCTTCAAGTTCGAGGACGGTTCCTCTGCCGTTATGGTGCGGCAGGCCATCGAGGATGACAAGTGCATCTTTCCGGAGAAGTTCTCTAAGGAAATTCTCGCTGAACTGAAGAGGCTGAAGGGGCCGTGGGAATATAGCTGCAACCCGGCAGAGGCTCCCGTTTGGATGGCAAACGGCACGTTCAAGCCGATTTCGGAAGTCCGGCCGGGCGACAAGGTAATCGGCTTCGAGCGCGGCTGCGGCCGGAAGGGCGGCGCCCACAACAGGCTGGTCGTGTCGGAAGTGCTCGCTACCGGCAGCAAACTGGCTCCCGTCCAGACGCTTGTGTTCGAGTCGGGCCGCTGGTTGCGTTGCACGCCAGACCACCGCTGGTACACTGGTCGGAACGACGGAAGCCATAAGCTCTATAAACCCGCAAGGGTGGGTAGTGTGTTGTTCCGCGCGGTGCATCCCGCCGACATCAGCATGCTACCTTTGGTGGTCCAGAAGTGGTGGCGGTACCTAGCTGGCATCATCGACGGGGAAGGCTCTTGCAAGTTTAGCAACGTTGTTATCCACCAGTCTGAAACAGATAATGGGCCAGTCTGCCGTGCCATCGACCTTGCGTTGAAGATGGTGGGCGCGAAGTGCAGCACCAAAACCAAGCCCAAGCCAGAGCGAATTATGCGCTACTGGATCGTGAACGGTGCTCGGCAATTTCGCTCAGACCTCATCAATTACGGCGAGCCAGCCAAACGCGAACAAATCCTACGCGGAATCATTGGGCGCAGCAAGGCGTTCCCAGAGAAGGAGCGCGTGGCAGAGATTTTACCGCCAGGGCCGGCGGAGCGTGTCTACTCCATGCAGACCACCACTGGCAACTACGTGGTGTGGGGAATCGGCTCCAAGAACTGTCAGTACATGAACGATCCATTGCCGGAAAGCGAGGTTTGTTTCAAGAAGGGCTGGTGGGTGTACTATGCCGAGGGGGACTTCCCGCGCGATGACATGAACCAACTGCTTCCGCGTCGCCGCTATATCACCATTGACCCGGCGTGGACGACGAACCGCACGAGCGACTTCACGGGCATCATTGTGAACTGTGTAACGCCCGACGACCATTGGTATTTGGTCGATGCGTTCCGCCTGAAAATTACCAGTGACCAGTTGCTCGACCTGTTGTTTGAGTTGTACGGAACGTACAAGCCGCACCTGATCGGCCTTGAAATCCACGCGATGCAGCGTATTTTCCGCGACATGCTGCCCAAGGAGATTCAGCGGCGCGGTATACCTCTTCCAATTTACGACCTGAAGCCCTCTGGTGGCGCGTTTGGGTTGGCGTCCAAGGGCGAAAGGATCATCGGGTTGCAGCCGCGAATGTCGAACGGCTTCATTCACTGGCCGACAAAGGCGAACGATTCGCGTTCTCTAGCGTCGGAGGGACTGGAAATTCTCCGAAATCAGATGCTACGGTTTCGGTATCGCCACACGTCTAAGAAGATGGTGGACAACTTGCTGGATGCACTCGCGTACCAAATTGATATTGCGCAAGCCCCCATCGTAACATCGGAGGAGGAACTGCCAGAGCGCGCATACAACCAGTTCACGGGGGCCGTTGCGTAGCAGGAGAGCATGATGGCGAACGTCAAGACCGACTCCAGGACGGACAAGCCAAGGACTCCGCGGAACCAAAAGAAGGTCGTGGACCAAGTGCTTGAGAACTTTACCCGCGACAAGAACAACCGCACGCCGCTGGAAGCCGACTGGAAAAAGGCGCACGAGGACTACAACTGCGACCGCGACAGCCGCGTATATCCGTGGAAGTCGAATCTCTTTATTCCGATGTTCTTCTCGGATGTCGAGACGCGGGTTCCAGCCTACGTGACGGCGCTTCTCAGCGAGATTCCCATTCTCTCCTGCCTGCCGTACCCCGACGCGGGTTTCCTCGACCAAGAACCAGAGCCGGTGCCGGACGTGGTGGACCAGGAGGGGAACCCGGTTGTCCGGCCCCGCTCGGACCTCGCCATCCAGCAGGCCAAGCTCTGCGAGGCGCTGTTGGCTCGCCAGCTTCACCCGACGGCCATTTCCAAAGAACTGACCATGTTCATCAAGAGCATGTGCATGTACCACAAGGCGGTGTTCAAAATTGTGTGGGACGCGCGCCGACAGTCTCCGCGTCTCGTGAACGCGGACATCTGGGATTACTTCCCGGACATGGCTGCCGGTGACATCGAATCCGGTTCGCACGTCAATTATCGCGTCTACCGCTACTACAAAAAGATCGCGCGGGACGCGAAGCGCAGCCCGAAGAACTGGTTCAATGTTGCCAAGCTCGGAAAACTCCGCGGCGTCAAGTCGGACAACACGAGCGTTGCCGAGCGGCTTGCGGTGCGCGGGCTTTCGGAGCCGCTGGCGGGTGCCATCAAGGGCAACCCGAAGTTGGAGCTTATCGAGTCGTGGGACGACGACTTCTTTGCTGTGGTCGAGAAGTCGTCTCGCATCCTCATCCGGTGGCACCCGCGTGAGGAGCACCCGTACAAAGGCAAGGTAAAGGAGGACGTGCCGGAATATCTTCTGAAGCCGTTCGTGGACTTTTCTCCGTATCCGCTCGTTGCCGAGCAGTACGGCATGAGCGACCACACGGCGGTCAAGAGTCTCCAGCAGGAGTTGAACGACCTGCGCAACCAGCGCCTCGACGGCGTTCACCTGACCAGCAATCCGATGTTCATTGCGGGTCCGCTGGCGCAGGTTCCGCAGAGCCAGCTTGTGTCGAAGCCGGGCAAGGTGGTCCACGTCGGACAGTTCGACCAGTTCGGGCCAATGCCGATGCCGGAGATTCGTCCAGAGATTTACCGCGAAGAGGAAACCATCAAGCAGGACGGGCAATACGCAACCGGCGCGTTCGACTACATGCGGGGCGCGACCCCAGAGCGCGCCGAAGCTGTGGGCGTGTTCCGCGGCTTGCAGTCGGCGGGCGCGCGTCGATTCCAGTCTGTTGTGCTACGCCTGAACGCCGAGGTCATCAAGCCGATCGGCAGGGCGTTTATCGAGATGGATCGCCGGCTTCTGCGGCCGGATTATGTCCTGCGCATGACGGGGGACAACAAGGCCGTGCAGGTGTTCGAGACCCTGCGTGACCCCCAGAGGGAGCTTCCGGCCGAAGTGGACATCATGCCGGTCATGCCGGGCGAGGTTGGCTCCAAGCAGGTCCGCGTGCAGCAGCTTATCAACTATCTCGCCACGATGTCCGGGGTCATTCCGCCCGAGGCGCTGCTGGTGCTGGCCGAGGCGGTCGGCAAGGAACTCGTGCCGGGCGAGATCGAGCAGATCATGGCCGCGGTGCGGCGAATCACGCAGGAGGCACAGCTTGCAGGCGCCGCGGAGCAGGCAACGGGTTCGCGCGTGGCTCGCGGCAACGCGCAGAACCAACCGGGGGCGGGAGCCTCTGAAGCGACGCTCGCACAGAGCGAGGGCGCGATGGGACAAGGCGGAGGGACGCAGGGGTAATGGCACGCGAGGAAAGGTTTGAGGAGTACAAGAAGGAACTGGCTGCCAAGGTCAAGTTGCTCGGGGGCGCGGAGGCCCTGACGAACAACCCCGCGTGGCAGCAGGTTCGGGAGACCTGCGAGAAGATTGCAGAAGGGCACCGGGTGGCCGCGATGGAGGCGATGTATGAGGGTCATGCGGCCGCCGCGCAGCGGGAGGTTGCGGCTTTCTACGCAATCGGGGGTTTGTTCGGCGTGTTCGACGCCCTTGTTCAGGAGGGCGAGATGGCCCGCCTCGAACAGCAGAAGCTGGAGGCGAGCGATGCCGCTCAAGAAGGGTAGAAGCAAGAAGGTGATTCGCCAAAACATCAGGGAGCTTGTGCGTTCCGGCAAGCCGCAGAAGCAGGCGGTCGCGGCAGCGTATCGCTCTGCCGGCAAGTCTCGCACGAAGCGCAGGAAAAGGAGATAGCCTATGGTGTGAAAATCTTGACGTTTGTGGATAAGTGTCGATAGTTACGCAAAGGAGAGAGCATGTCAGCAGAGACCGACTTCAAAGAGGGAGCCGAGCCAGAGGGCGCGGGAACTCCTGCCGAAGCAACGGCCGGAGAGGGCAACGCTCAGGAAGCTTCGGCGGCACCGGCAAAAGCCGCACCGCCCGAAGGACAGGAACCGTCGAAACCAAAGGAACCTTGGGAGGGCTATAAGTCCGACATGGATGAGTCCGCTCTGCGAAAGGCCCAGTACCACGCCGACAAGATGATTACTCGGCAGGGCCAGGAGCTTGCGCGGCTCAAGTCCATCCAGGCGGGTGTCCAGGCCCGCACGGGCGTAGCATCCCAAGGAGCGCCACCGGCACCCACGGCGACGCAGGCTGAAAGCGAGGATGTTGATTGGGCAGCGCTTGCTATTGACGACCCGGCGGAGTTTAACCGGCGCATGAACGAGCGCGACGCGGCCCCAGCGGCACCCGCACAGCCCGCGCAGCCACAGCCGAGCGCAAATCCCGAGGCAGCGGCCTATGTTGAGCTTCAGCTTAACGCTCTTCGCACGAACATGATCGTGGAAAACGAAGAGTTCAAGGCTATCGCGCCGCAGGTTGATGCGTTCCTGAACCAGCCGGAGAACAGGTGGATGTGGACCGTCCCCAATCCATATGAACTCGGCATGATGTACGTGAAAGCTGCTACCTCATCCGAAGAGGCAAAAGCGGCTTTGGCGGAGGCAGAACAACGCGGGGCGGAACAACAGAAGGCGAACAGGGAAGCGGAGGAGCGGGCGGCCACGATGGGTGGCTCGGTCGCTTCTCACGACGCTTCGGGGCCAAGTGAGGCCGAGCGTATTGCCGGCGCCAGAGGCGGCGGCGATATCAGCCAGCACGTCGAGTGGGAATAGTGTTGGCCGTGGCGAAACCCTGTCGCCACAGCGAAAGGTGAAGTAAATGGTTACTGTGAATACTGGTGTCCGGGGAACCGCGGACATCACCTCTAGTCGTCTGCGCGTTGATATGGCAGACAAGGTTCACCTGCTGGACCCGAGTGCGCATCCCTACACACGGATGCTTTCGGCGTCCGCAGAGGAAGGCCGCGCTCCGGGCCTTCAGAAGAAGGCTTCGATTGAGGCCGACTTCCACTGGCACGAGGACGAGTTGATTCCGTTCTGGAGCCAGGTGAACAACTCGGGCGGCTACACGGCCGGCGCCACGAGTATCGTGGTTGACAACGGTTCGTATTTCCGCGCGAACGATATCATCCAGTTCACGGCTTCGACGGGCGTGAACCAGGAAATCGCTCGCGTCACGGCCGTTTCCACCAACACCCTGACGGTTTCGCGCGGTTACGGCGAAACCTCGGCGGGCGCGCTGTCGGACAACGACTACGTGCTCCGCGTCGGGAACGCGAACGAGGAAGGGGCAACGATTGGAACCTTGGCGAGCACGCAGAGCGCCAAGAAGTCCAACTACTGCCAGATTTTCCGCACCCCGTTCGGCGTGACGAACACCGAGAAGAACTCCGCGACCTACGACGGTTCGGACCTTGATTTCCAGCGCAAGAAGAAGCTGATGCTTCACATGCGCGAGATCGAGTTGGCGGGTTTTTTCAGCGAACTGAAGCTGGACACGAGCGGGACCAAGCCCCTCCGCCTTACGCGCGGTCTGAACAAGCGCATTTCGACCAACCGCACGGCGGTCGCGGCCGACCTCACGAACACCGAGTTCGAGAACTTCCTGCGAACCGGGATGCAGTACGGCTCGCTCTCGAAGATTCTCTTTGCCTCTGGCAAGCTCGTGCAGGTCATCAACAGCTACTCCATCGGCAAGCTCCAGACGAAGGTGGCAGGCAGGCTCTACGGGGTCAAGGTGTATCAGTACGTTTCGGCCTTCGGAACGATCCTGATTTGCTACCACAAGGCGTTTACCAACGACTACCAAGGGTACGGCTTCCTTGTGGACATCGAGGAGTGCAAGTACCGCTACCTCCAGAACCGCGACACCGCGCTTCTGAAGGGTCGTGAGGCGAACGACGAGGACTCGTCCAAGGAGGAGTTCCTGACCGAGTGCGGTTTCGAGGTGCACAACGAGAAGTACCACTCCGAGATCGACACGGTAACGACGTAGTAGACTAGGGCAACCTGCGGGGGCCGGCATAGGGTCGGCCCCCAAAGGCCCACGAGGAGGAACGATGAAGTTCAAGGCACCGGCCGCCAACCAGAGAGTTATCATTCGCTCAGAGCGGCCGATCTTCGACACGACCGGGGTGAAGGTTGCAATGCAGGATGGAATCAACGTCCAGTTCGACAGGGGCGAGTACGATTCCGCCTGCGAGTCCAACCCCGAGCACCGCAAGGTCATCGAAGATTTTCTGCTGAACGATCCGAGAATGCGAGGCGTGGTTTTCCCCGTCAAGGCCGAAAAGGTCAAGATTGACGGGCAGGAGATGGAGGTTCTTGGCGCCCCCGAGATTCCCGAGGAGGCTCCGGTTGAGCCGCCCAAGCGCAAGCGCGGGCGCCCCAAGGGCAGCAAGAACAAGAAAAAGAAGCGCAAGCCGAAGGCGCGCAAGGTGGCGGAGGCACCGGATGCCTAAAGGCAGCCAGCCCAAACTGAAGGTTTTTCTCGGGATGCCGTTCTATGGCGGCATCAACGGGCACACCGTTGGGTCGCTTGTGATGACGAGCGCGCTCGGCTTCGTTCGGGACGTGTGGATCAAGCCGGACCTCGAACAGTGTACGCTGGTACATCGGGGTCGCAACTGCATTATCAAGCGCTTCGTGCAGAGCGACTTCGACTACCTGCTGTTCGTGGACTCCGACATGGTGTGGCCGGCAGAGGTGCTGTGGCACCTGCTGGCTCACAAGCTGGACATCGTGGGTGGAATGTACTTCAGGCGCGTTCGCCCGCATCACCCCGTGTTTGCGAAGCACCTGAACCTCACCAAGGACGATGCCTTCGAGGAGTCGGCTCCCCCGGGTCCGGGGTTGCATGAGGTGGCCGGGGTCGGCATGGGGTTCACGCTGTTGTCGCGTCGGGTTTGCGAGAAGATGTGCGAGAAGTACCCGATGCCGTTTCAGTACATGGAGGTTCGTGGTGGCGAAGGCGAGCTTTCGGAGGATTACACGTTTTGCCACCGTGCCGCAACCGAGTTCGGCTTCAAGGTGCATCTCGACGCTGACCTCGGCGCGCACCTGCAACACATCGGTACGGCTGCGTTTGACGCGGAGGACTGGATGGCGTACAAGCGCCACGAGTCCCAGCGCCTCATCAGCGAGGAGGCGCAAAAGCTTGTACGGGTGGCGACGCCAGAGGACGTGAAGAAATGGAGCGACCACGTGGGCGGCGGCGGCAACGGCAAGAACCGCCTGCGCATCGTTCCTTAGGAGACGCCGATGGACTTTCTGCGCAAGGTCAACACTGTTCGCGATCGCGTCACGGGCGGCAACACGGGGACCGAGGGTGCCACTGGCCTCGCGGTGCTCGTGACCAACATCAAGCAGTGGCTCAACGACATCATGGCCGAGATCATCAGTGCCTATCGGTTTCCGTGGCGCAAGAGAATGGTCAACTTGAGCATTCTCGGCACGTACACCACGGGAACGGTTGCGGTCACTCAGGGCAGCCGCACCGTGACGGGAACCGGTACCTCGTGGACCCAAGCGCAGAAATGGCAGATGTTTCAGGTCGCTGGCGACGACGCATGGTACACGGTCAAGAAGGTCGTTAGCACAACGAGCATTATTCTGGCGTCTCCGTATGAGGGGTCCACGGCCAGCGGTTCCTCGTACACCATCTACGGCAACCGCGTGCTGCTGCCAGAGGATTGCGTTGCGGTGCGAACCATCCGAAACCCAGCGGCCCCACTGAAACTGGAGCCGTTCAACGACTGGATGGTGGACCTGAATGTCCCCGACATCCTCGGCAAGACGGGTACAACCCGCGGCTACATTCTCCTTGGTCGCACGGAGGAGGCGTACTACGACACCGGCACGGTTTCCATCAGCAGCGCAACCGTAACGGGAACCAGTACAAGTTTCAGTGCCGACATGGAGGGTCGCTGGTTCCGCGTGGTGGGCGACAAGTCGAGCGTTCGGATTCAGAAGGTTGTCAGCGCGACGGAGTTGACGCTGGAGAAGGACTACCCCGGAACGACCACCGCCGGCTCCAGTTACCAGATTGACGCGCCGGGCCGCATGATCGTCCAGACCTTCCCGGCCCCCACGTCACGCGAGTCCATGCCTCTGCGTTATCTGCGAGGCCATACCTATCTGGTGGGCGACAACGAACTCAGCGTCATCCCGCCCGAGTACGAGTTCGTAGAGCTTGCGGGTGCCACGAAGCGTGCCCTCGCGGACGATGGGCAGGAGGACAAGGCCATTGCTGAGTACGCAGACTCCTACAACCGCGGCCTCGCGCAGATGGTCAAAGAGGCGATGGAGAGCGAGGAGAAAGACCTCGTGATGCAGGACGGGATGCGCGACACAGACAGGTATCCGTCCCCCATCTACGAGTACACGCAGACCCCGACCATTACGGTGAGCTAGAATGAGCAGGCCCGCGTCCATCTTCATTCCAGAGTTCGGCTCTCTGCGGAGCTATCCGGACCCCGCAGACATCCCGGACACGGATTTCACCGACGAGCGCAACACCGCGCGTGACAAGCTCGGCGTGTTACAGCGCCGGAAGGGGTGGACGCCCGTGCTTCGCACGGAGCACACGGTGTGCATCAACGGAATCTTCGATTACGTGGATTACGAGGGTCGGGTACATACGGTGGTGCAGACTTGCGACGGCACGCTCCAGCGCGCCCAGAAAGACCCGGGGGTGATGTGGACGACCTACACCTCGGACGCGGTACATGCCAGCGCGTGTTGCTACAACGAGGACAACGACGAAATCGCCATCGTCCACAGTACGACCGGCGGCGCGCTGTACCTGACCATTCGCTCCTCGGACGGGCTGACCGAGGTGTTGGCTGCCACGCAGATTGCGGCCAGCATTTACGTGGGAGTTGGCCAGCGCGATTTGGCGATTGACTGGGATGGCAGCAACTACGGCATCCTGTATAACCACGTCTCGGAAATCACGGCGTGCTTTGTTAGCGTATCGCGCGCGGGTGCCATCGTGGCAGGCCCAACCTCGCTGGGCGTGAACACGCGCTCCACAAACTTTGAGCTTCGGTGGAACGGAACGCACTTTGGTGCTTGCTATAATCAAGTGGGGGCGGGTAATCTCTCAGCATTTATACGGCTCAACACGAGCGGAGTGGGTGTGGGTGCGGAAATTACTTTTACTGGTTCTACTCACAACTACGGAATGGGTTGTGATACGGACGCAACTGGGTGGATGGTGGTGTACAGCGGAACCTCCACTCTCGCTTACGCGGAGTACGTTGGTTCGGATGGCGTGTCCGACGGGCGGGTTGCCTTGTCGCAATTGTCGGGCGGCGATATAGACTTCGCGAACTACTATTCGTGCAAGTGGAACGGCCAGCACTTCGGCTGCTCTTTTGGCGAGTATTTCATTCGCGTAGACCCGCTCGTGTATCTTGTGGGTGGACTGGAGGAGTCGGACCACGACATCGGAACGCTTGCGCGGCGGGGGGACGGGTGGGCAAGTCTCGTAGAGTCCAGCACGTACATCAGCGACTTGCGTGACGCGGAAGGCGCCATACTGGCAAACGGGAGCACGGGGCTGGCGCGCCTGACGGGGTATTGGACCGGGACGGTGGACGGCGGGGATGTGTGCGCTGTCGTTGGGGGCGGGCAACTTGGCATCTTCAAGGTGTAGGCAATGGGACTGACCTCGATTGAGACCGGCTTGACGAAGGGGCACCGGGGAAGCGGCGTCGCCATGAATGGTGCGCTGTTTTGGTCGAATGGCTACGACCGGCCCCGCAAGATAATCCGCACAACCGCGCACTACGCGGACATCGCGCCTCCTGGCGCTTGCTCCGCCGCGGAGGGTGCCGCGGGCAATCTTGCGGCCGGGACGTACACCTACTACGTTCGCTACCTTCTTGAGGACGGCGGCGAAACCGAGGACGGGGACGGCGTGGATGTTACAATTGCCGCCAGCAAGCAAGTGAACCTAACGAGCATTCCGGTCTCCTCGGAAACCGGAGTGATTGGGCGCATCATTACGCGCGTGGACCCCGGCGAGACCGCGCGCAACCAAGTCACAATCATCTATGACAACTCGACTACGACGGCCGCGGACAACACAGCAAGCCTGTCGGTTGAGAAGAGCACGAACCGCGGGCGGATGCCGGCGGTGCGCTACCTGTCGAAGCAGAACGGGTACATGTTCGGCGCGGGCGATGTTGTTCAGCATAACGGAATCGTGGCTGTCACGAACGGAAGCACCGCCGTCACGGGCAGTGGTACAGCTTGGACCGGCGCGGAACGCGGCAAACGGTTCCGCATCTCCGGTTCCAACCGGGAATACGTGGTGGCCTCTGTTGCCAGCGCCACCAGCCTGACGCTGGACCACAATTACGAAGGCACCACCGCCACCAAGCAGCGGTACATGATTACCGGTTATCCGAGCACCCTGTTTCACAGCGAGCAGAACGAACCTGACCACTGGACGCCGGGCAACGAGATTCTGGTGAACGCAGATGACGGTCAGCGCATCCTCGGGCACGGCCCGTGGGCCGGGAATGTGTTTATCGGTAAAGAGAACTCTCTTTGGATGCTCGCGGGCACGGACGAGGATTCATGGGCACTGCGTTTGGTTTCGGATGAAGTGGGTCTGGCAGCGCACGACAGTATTCGGGAAATTGAAATGCCCGGGGGCGGCGTTTGGATTGCCCACCTTGGCTGGGAGGGCATCTATCTGACTCCGCCCACGGGTCGCCCCCAGCTTGTCACGGCCGACATTCAGGATATCATCGACGCGGCCAACGTGCGCACGAACTACCGGAACGCTTCTGGCGTCGTCAAGCCGGACGAGCAGGTGTACCTCTGCACGATTCCCTACGGTAGCGCAACCAAACAAGACCTCATTATCGCCGTTTACTACGGCGAAGCCGAGAAAGTCTATGTTCGTACTTGGGAGCGAGACGCGCTGGCGATGTCCTCGGTACATAACGCCGAGGGCGCAATGGAGGTCTGGGTGAGCGACCAGAACGGTCGCCTAGACAGAATGTTCGACGGCTGGGCCGATGGCGCGGACCAAGGCACGGTCAGGGGTACCGCGACCTCCGCTACCAGCACCACGCTGACCGACACGGGCGCAACCTTCGACACGCAGGGCGATGGCCTCAAGAACCGCAAGGTTCATATTCTGAGCGGGACCGGGGAGGGGCAAAGTCGTGTTATTTCCAGCAACACGGCGACGGCGCTTACCGTCAGCACGGCATGGACTACGACCCCGGACACCACGAGCGTCTATGCCGTAGGCGCTATCGCCAGCTATGTGACGTTCAAGCGGTGGGAGCTTGGAGACCCGCGAGTCAACAAGCGGTGGCGCTCCGTGGTGCTGGACTTTGAGGCGCAAGACAACGCCGTAACGATGGACGTAGAACAGTATTTGGACGGAGACACGACCGCCGGGGCGACGGACGAAGTGACGGCAAGTGAGGCGTGGCAGCGCGTGCGGCTGAACTCTCGCGCCAGGGCACTGCGCCTGAAGCTGAAGAGTACAGACGTAAACAGGCCGTTCTCGCTGCGAAGTCTCGCGGTGGACGTAACTGGAGGCAGCGCGAAGTGAACCAGATTCCCGTTTATTCTGGTGGCGACCCTCCGGCCCAGGATGGCCGTGTGTGGTGTCGCTCCGACGACAGCCATAAAGTTTACACCTATGTTAAGGGTGTGAAAACAGAACTCGCCTCCGCGCAAGCGCCGTCGGCGCACGCAGCGAGCCACAAAGGCGGCGGTTCGGACGCTATCGACGTTGCCGGCGCCGTAAACGGCCTGATGTCGAGCGCCGACAAAACGAAGCTCGATGGAATCGAGGCGAGCGCCGACAAAACTGACGCAGCGAACGTAGCCGCTGCTGGTGCGGTTATGGAAAGCGGTGACGCGGCAATCAAGGGCTGGATTCATTTTGACGGCACGGGTGTTATCGCCATCCAAGATAGTTTTAACGTGACGAGCATCACGGACAACGGCGTTGGCAACTATACCGTGACATGGGATAAGGACTTTGCGAACACGAATTACGCGGTCGTTCCCGGATCAAACGCGGTTACGACTCCGCTTGTCGCTGTTGCCGTTGGCTCGTGCCAGATATTCACCTATTCGGCAGCCCACGTTGGCCTTGACGTGTCCTTGGTGTTCTGCGTCGCCATAGGAGACCAGTGATGAAGGTGCGCGTCGTCTACAAGCCTGACAGCACCGTCGCCGTCGTTCACCCGGCGCCGAAGTCGCGCAAGGAGTGGAAAACTGTTCTGAGGCGCGAGGTAGACGACCAGACCGGCGAAGTCACCCTCGTGCCGGTAGAGGTTTTGCTGCCAGAAAAGTTTCGCCGGCTGAACATGGCAGACCGGGTTGAGGCCGACGACGTGTGGCTCGCGCGTGTGCTCGGCAAGCCGCTAGAGCCTCGTTATGTTCGGGGCGGTGGCGGTGAGCTTGTGCAGGCGAACCCGCTGCACGGGCTGGAGTTTGACGACTTGGAGGATTCCGAGATTCCCCAGACGAAGCAGTACCGTGAAGCGTGGCGCGGGCAGAAGGGCGTGGGCGTGACGCTCGACGCGGCCAAGGTCGCGGAGATTGACGCGCGCGAGAAGTTGCCGACCTACGCGGAACTGGCCGAGCGGCTGAAGGCTCTCGAAGCAAAGGAGGTCCTCGTTGAGCCGAAGTAAGATGGCGCGGGGGGTTGTGGCGATCATGGTCGCGGAGATCGCTGGCGGTGCTGTGGGCCATGCGAAGACTGGTCGGCGGGTGAGGGAGAGGAACTTGTAATGGCAAACATTATCGCCGCCGCGTTCCCGTACCCGCCCACGGCCGTGACCGCCGAGGACAAGTGCGCGTGCGCGATCCGCACGCGGCACCGGCTGCGCCTCGCGCACAACGCGCACCCGCTCAAGCTCGCCGCGGAGTCCGCGCGCGCCGCGTTCGTCGCGGCGGTCGTCGCGGCGAACGGGGGGAAGCCCTACGTCGTGGGCGCGTACCTCGGCAAGCCCATCTACCTCGACGAGAGCAGCGCCGGGGCGCACTGGAAGAAGGTGCGGAAACTCGCGCCGGTCGAGTGCGCCGCCTACCGCGCGGCCGTGACCAAGTTCACGGCGTGGCGCGCGGCGGACTACGCGCCTCGCCGCAAGCGCGCCGAGGCCGAGAAGAACGCGCAGATCGTGGCCGCGGGGCTCGACGTGCCCGGTGACCTCCCGCTCGATTCGCCGGAGCGCGAAGCGAAGGAGACGGCGCGCGACGCGTTCAAGGCCGTCGCCAAAGAAGACACGCGCTGGGATTCCGTGGACCTGGAAGCCGTGGCGGAGGAGCCCTAGATGCCGACCGAAGTCCTCAACGTTGGCTACGTCCTCGACGACGCGGAGGGCCAGCTATCCCTCACCGCCGACCGCGTGACCTACACGGCCGCCGACGATAACCCTGCGAAGATGCTCTACGCCGACAAGGGCGCGGCGCACTTCGACGGCGACTTCACGCACGAGTTCGTGACCATCCTGACCTCGCAGACCGGCGATGCGCAGTTCGTCGTCTGGGGGCTGTCCAACGCGGTAGGATCTGCACAATGGCTGTTCAACAACCGCGCGACCGAACCGGCGCTCGGGCTCTATCGCTACAAGGACGGGCGCTTCACGCTCTACGAGCAGCCGGGGGACGGGAATTTCTACAGCACCAGCTGGACGGGCGCGGCGCTCAGCACGCTCTACTACGCTGAGGTCGAGCGGGACGAGGACGCCGGCGAGTTCGGCACGATCTACGCGCGCACCTACTCCGACGCCGACCACCTGAATGAGCTTGCCGAACTGTCCCTCCCGCTGCACGTCAAGACCGATTTCCAGTTCTTCTACGCGTACAATACATTCGGCGGCACGTGGTCGAACACGACCGGCTACAACGAGCTATACGATCTTGGCGAGGGCGCGGCGGCGCTCGCGCGCGCGAAGGTCGGGCGGTCGCTGGCCGCGGCGTCGCCGCTCGCGGGAAGGGGGCTCGTCTCGTGATCCCATTCCTGGGCGACTACGCCGAAGACGCGGCGCTCCACTTCGAGTGGGGCACGAACATCGGGGCGGGCGGCTCGGTCACGCGCGCGACGGACGGCGAGGTCCGGGTCTACAAGGACGACGGGGTCGCGCAGTCCACGGCCGGCGTCACCGACACCGAGGACTTCGACGGTCTGACCGGCCTGCACCAGTGCGCGATCGACCTCTCGGCCGACGCGTTCTACGCGACCGGGCACGACTACCACGTCGTGCTCGCCGGCGCCGTGATCGACGGGCAGACGGTCAACGCGCCGCTCGCCCACTTCTCGATCGAGAACCGGTGGTACCCCGCCTCAAGCACGACGCCGACCGGCACGGACATCACTGGCGTCGAGGCATTGGGCAACGGCGTGGTGGAAGGTTCGTTCGGCGCTGGCTCTGACGCTGACCGTTACCTCGTGTTCGCCAAGAAGGGCAGTGCGCCGACGCTGCTCACCGAGGACAGCGCGGAACACGTGCTCACAGTGCCCGGAGGCCAGACGAGCTTCCGGCTCACGTCAGGTGTACCTGCGGGCACATTCTTCGATGAGGGCGACTGGTACTTCATTGTCAAGGGTAAGAACGACGCCAGCGGGAACCTCGATACGAACACGACGGCGATGAGCACCTACGTTCTGCCGATTGGGGTGGGCGCGCAGAAGGTTACGGTCGAGGACGTTGATGCTTTTACCGGCAAGCTGACCGTTGCCGATCTCGAAAAGGTTTTCAACAGCGCGGCCAGAGTTCCTGTGGCTGGCGAGGCAGACGGCGAACCAATCGACATGGAGGCAAGCACTCCGGTCCCCGTCAAGGGGAAGGGCGGAACCACGGCCATCAACATCAAGAGCGACGAGGGGCTGAAGAAGGTGAAGTTGCAGCCCGTGGACGTGAACGCGCGGTTCTCACTTGAGAACGTGCTGGGCGCCCTAAATCGCATTGCCGAGGCGCTGGACAAGTTGGGAGGGCTGGGTACATGAGCGTCAAAAACGGCAGTGTCCCGATGTGGCTGACGCGCCTCTTGATTGTTGCCGCCTTTGGTTTGGCGTGGTTGGCATATACGCAGGCCGCCGCTGCCGACCGCAAGGCAACGGTCTACGCTGCGACGGAAGAGGTTCGCTATGAGGCGCTGTTGCGAGAAATAGAACAGGTGAGACGAGACGTAGCGTGGCTTCGTCGGCGTGCCGAAGCGAAGGAGGAGCAATAATGGCGGCAAGGTTTGGCGGAATCTTTCGGGGTTCTACGGCAATGTGGAACCGTTTGCTGCGGATGGGGCAGGAGGGTACTCTGTCTCCGGGGAACCGTATGTACTCGCAGGTGATGCGCGCCATTGGCCGCGATCCATCGACCGGGCAGGTGTCCGGGTCGGCCGCTGGCTTTTCTGGTGGACCGGGCGGGGCGCTCTATGGTCGCGCGGTCGAGACGGGTATGGGGCTGCTGGACGCTCCCGAGTCGATTGACGATGAGGCGCAGCAGCAGCTTATCTCTGAAGCGCAGAACGCCATCAACCAGCAGTTCAACGAGCGCGCCCGACAGCTAGAGCGGTCCTTCTCTCGCCGCGGCCTTTCCGGGGGCGCCCTGATACGAGCGCGGCAAGACCTTGCGCGCGAGCGTTCTGCGGCCTTGGCCCGCGCCCCGCAGGAAGTGATTCGTGAGCGCGCCCTGCGGCGTGGTGCCGATGTTCGCAGTGCGCTGGGTGCCGTCGTGCCTTTGCTGGGGCATCAGGCCCGGATGCAGGCGCTCTCGCAGTCGCGGCCGCAGGCACCGTCTAGGACCATCGGCGTGTCGAGTCCGGGTGGCGGCCGAACGTGGGGCTTTGGACCCGCTGGCGGCCTGAGTTCTGCCTTCCAGCGCTCGTTCCTCGGAGGTCTCCAGTCTCCAGTGGCGGGAGGCTTGCAGCCGCGGTTCGCGCAACCGGCAGCCCAGCCGCAGCCCCGTAGGCAACTTGGTTTTTCGTTCTCGCCGGGCCTTTCTCCGTTCGGCGCGTTCTAGAGGAGGCTGTCGATGCCTGACATAATTGGCCCCGGTTTTGGTTATCAGCCGCTTGGGGGCGAGGCACCGGACCCGCGCGAGGCCATGCGTCGTGGGGCTGCCGTGCGAGCGCAGCAACAACAGCAACTAGCCAAGCTCCCGGACGAGCAGCTTCTAACGCTGGACCCGACGTGGGTGCACCAGAACCTAGACCCCGCGACTCGGACACGCTTCGAGTACCTGAAGCAGCAGCGCGTCTCGTATCAGCGTGACCTCAATGAATTACGGCAGATGCGTGAGCAGCCCGAGCGGTACTCCGAGGAGGACATCTCGCGCGTGACGCGGCTCTTTGCTACGCGGTACGCGGACATGCCGGGCGCGGCAGAAGCGGTGGCGGCTGGAGAAGAGCTTGGCCTGGGCGTGAAACGCGAGATGACACTGGAAGAGCGCAAGCACGAGCTAGAGCTAGAGAAGCTGCGGCAGGCCGGCCGTGTGGGTCTTGAGAGAGAGAGGATTGGTGGCCGCGTTGAGCTTGCGGAGGTGAAGGGCAATATCCGGGCGCAGGCTTCGGCGCTCGACAGGACGCATGACGCGGACCAAGCGAAGCTGGAGGCTGGGTTGCGGGACTTGCTGGCAGCCAAGGCCGACGCCCGCATTCCCGCCCGCGACAAGTATCTTGCTGAGAAGCGTGAGGTCGAGGCTGGGCGCGGCCGAGAACACGACCAGTGGATGTCGCAGTTTGACGCCGAGAACGACCGCATCATGCAGCTTCGCGGGCACGAGTTCAGGGTGGCGCGCATGGAGGTGTCTGCCGCCATCGACCAAGCCGCCGCCGTTGCGGAGCGGGATTTTCAGCGCGACATGGTTCTCCTTGAGCAGGAGTGGAAGGCGGGGGAGGCCGAACGCGAACGCACATTCAAGGAACACGTAGCACGACTGAAGCTGGAGTCAAAGGAGAAGATTGCTTCCGAGCGCCTGAAGTTCGAGCGTGAGGGTCTAGCGGAACGCAAGGCTCAGGCGGCATTGCGCGCGCACCAAAAGGTCATGGCAATCAATCTCAAGAAACTGGAGATTGAGCGTCGTTACGATCCCCGGCGCTTCGCGGCCAAGCGCGCAAGCATGGAGAACGCTGTCGTCAACAAAACGCTCAGCGCGTTCAAGCACCCGCAGCTTGGTATGGACTGGCGAGCCGTGGAAAGCTACGCACAGGGCTTGGGAATGCCTCCGATGGAAGGGTACGAGCCTCCCCGCAGCAAGACGGGTAGGCTGCGCGGCCCCGGTCCTCACACCATGAGTCTGTATCAAGCGCAGGCGCAGTCGTTCCAGTCGGCTGCCGCGCTGCCGTTGGGGTTCACGGAGGACGAGTAATGCCTGAGCCGGTTGTCTCCCAGCCGGAACCGCTGGAGGTCTCTCCGCTTCCTCCGTTCGTGGGACCTCCGGTAGACTTTGGCGCGACGGTACAGGCCGAGCGCGAGGCCACCGAGGTCGTGCGGCCCGCGCGTCGCTTCAGGCTGAGTCCGCGCGAGGTGGGTGCCTCTCTCCGACAAGCCCTGCGTGGCGGTGCCGAGATTGCCGGCGCGGTCGCTGGAGTCGCAGAGCGCATCGCGCTGCCACTGGAGCTTAGAGCGCCGCCGGAAACGGTTCGCACCCAGACGTGGCTGGAGCTTCAGCCCGACATGTACCGCCAGCTTTCGGATGTTATCAACGTCCCCAGCGAGTTCATCAAGGCAATCAACCGCCTCAAGATTCCTCCGACTCGCGCGACGCCCCACGCGGGGCCGACGATTCGGGATGTTCTGGAGTGGCGCAAGTGGGCGCTGAAATTTCAGAAGCGCGGAGGCGCACTGCAAGACGTGCTCCGCGAGGCCACGGACCCGGCGGGCGGCGTGGGGTTGCTGCGCGCGCTGGGGGCACCCGCAGAAGCTCTCGGTGCCAGCGCCGTTGAGGCCGCCCAGATTCTTACGGAGGAGGCCGAAGCCGAGGTGGGGCTGCACGGGGAGCCTATCGTTCAAGACCCGCTGCTTCGCATCCTGGGAGCCGGCGCCCGCCAGTTCAAAGAGGCCGGAGGTATGCCCGGCGGTCCCGACGCCCTGACGCCGGAAGAGGTGGCCTTTGGCGCGGAGAAGATTCCGGAGGCCGCGGAGCGTCGTTTCGGCAAGGCTGTTTCGCGAGACCCTTGGGTGCAGGCAGCCGGTCTCGCGGAAGAGATTCTGCCGCCGTTGATCGTGGAGGCTTTCCCGGCGGCGATGGCCCGCGCCGCAGCCACCAAGGCGCGGGACGCTGCGGTAAAAATCACCGACAACATGTTCAAGACGATGCTGAACGCCGGCGTTGGGGCTGACGACGCAGCAAGGGCTATCGTGCGGGACGCTGCGCGGCGTGGTTCCGACCGCTTCGCGGACATCGCCGCGGCAGCATATCGCGCCGCACACAAAACCACACATACGGCCTCCGTCACACTGGACGACGCGCCCGCCTTAGGGCTGTCCTTGCGCAAGGCTGTGAACACGACGCCGGAGGTTGCTGACTTCGCTAGGCGCACGGACGAGTTAGTGCCGTGGAAACCCTTCCTGCCAGAGACAGCGACCGACGAGCAGCTTGAGGCGGCCGCGCGGCTGCAAGCCTATCTTAGCGAGAAAATCGCACGCGCCAACAGTATCCGTGTCGGCAGGGGTGACGCGCCACTGACGATGGGTGACGCCCAGAAGCTTGCCATCAAGCAACAGGGTATTACCGGCAAAACCATCATGCAAATGAACGCGCTTGAAACCAAGAACTTCGCAGACGACGTTCTCTCCAGCGTGGACCGCGCCGGCATCGTAAAGGCTGCGCGTTCCCCGGAGTACGTGTTTAAGGGCACGGGCATTTGGAGGCGTGTGGACGAGGCCCAGAACGCCATTAACCGCGACCTTGAGAACTATATCGGCAGGACGCAGAACCGTGTCGCGGCCGTTCGCAAGTCATTGGAATCCGAGGCAAAGCGTCGGGGCTGGAGTGTCAAAGATACGTACATCCGGTTCCTGAAAATGCGCGCAGGCGAGGACACCCCCAAGACGCTTAGCGAACAGAAAATCCTCGGGCGCCTTGAGTCGCTGTGGGACGATATGGCGGCGCGGCGGGCAGAAGCCGGCCTCGAAACAATCAAGGACAACTATTTTACGAAGCTGTTCATAGACAAGCCCACGGCGTACCGGGGCACTCGGACACGAGTGGAGGGGGAGGCTCAGGAAACCGTAGAGCAGTTCTTGGCGCGCGGCGGCGACCCGGACATTCCGCGCGCACTCGAAGCCAACATCAAGGAAACTGTTCGGCTTCAGCACTCCATCCCAGCAAAGGCAGCTATGATGCAGGAGGCCCAGCACCTCCCCGCCAACCTGAAGAGCGCAGCCGAGGACTTGGCAAACGTAATGTTGGGAAGGCGCTTCCGCGGGATGGGCAACGAATTCGCGCGCAAGCTGGCCCGCTTCTTTCATTTCCAGAAGCTCTCTTTCAGCCCCGCGAAGCCCGCCCGAAACTTCCTTGTGCAGGGTCTCGGTCACAACTTTGCTGAGTTTGGCGCAGACAACCTAGCGCACGGCCTCAAAACGTTCCGGACCAAGGATGGGGAGCTACTGCGACGAGCGGCTACGCGCACCCACGGACTGAGGGAACTCGCTGGCACAGAGCAGGCACTTGGTGAGCTTGCGGGAAAGAGCTTCGGGTCTGCTGACGAGTACGCAAGCCATCTCCTCGATAGGATCAGCGAGGTGGGGCTGAAGTGGTATCGGACCAGCGAGGTCCAGTGGAACAAGACGATTGGCTTCCACGCTGGGTTTCGCAGGGAACTCAAGGAGCTTGCGTCTGCCGGAGACGAGGGCGCCAAGGCGCTTCTAAAGGGAGACCGCTGGAAGGAGTTGTCGCGCGCCGTTCTCTCGGGCCAGGAGGCCAACCTGAAGTCGTTCATCGACTCGGGGGAGTGGTCTGCGTGGCAGCGAGCCATCCCGAAGGCGCAGGAGGCCGTGCGTCGCGTTCACTTTATGTATGGTATGAGCGACCGCCCGGCGTTTCTACGCAGCCCGTTCTTCCGCGCGTTCGGTGTCTTTGCAACGTGGCCGGTCAAGCGCGCCGAGATGGTTGCGGATTGGGGCGAGGATGTCTACAAAGCGTACCGTCTGCTACAGCAAGGCAAGGAAGGCGCGTCGCGCCTGTTGCTACGCAGGGCCATGAAGCCGTTGCGTTATCTTGTGGGCGGCAAGGGGCTGACGGTCGCTGGGGGCGTTGCGGGGTGGAACCTGCGGCACTCCATGTTCCCCGACTTTGTACGAGGGAACTTTGATCCAGAATCCTTGACTACCATCTCTGCCGGGCTGCTGTTCGATGTGATGAAGTATTGGACGGCGACCGCCGAAGGCAAGCCCGAGACGGCTGAGCGCATGAAGCAGAAGGTGATTCGAGCCTTGAGACACGAGGGCATCGCGCGTCTTGTCGAGGGTGCGCAGGCTATGGCGAGAGGCGAAACACGCTACCCCTCGCGCAGCAAGATCAAGTCGTTTTTTGGCATCCAGGAGGGCGCCAAGAAAGATGACATGGGGGCAGTTGAGGCCCTGATGCACATGCTAGGTGCGCCGACCGAGCGTAGCTTCCGCGAGCGGGAGTCCATTCAAGAGGTGGGCGCGGAGAAGGAACAGCGCAAGGCGCGTCTTGTTCCCTACGAGGAGCGTATGCTCTCGCTGCTTCGGGACGGGGACCGCCAGGGTGCGCTTGAGGTGGCAACAGAAGCCGCTGAACTGTGGCAGGATACTGAGGGAGCGCAGGGATACCCGTTCACGTCCTCCACGATCCGCGCCGTTTTCCAGAAGGCAACCCGCACACGCCGGGAGCGCGCGGAACGTACAAGGCCCAGGCCCGGTTCGCGGGAAGAGGCGGAGGCAAGACTGGAAAGGGAAGTGGGAATCCGAGAAAGGGAGGAGGAGTCATGGTGAGGTGGCTGTGGGTGTTGGTGCTGGTGTTCTGCGCTGGATGCAGTTGGCAGTACACGCCAGAGCAGCAGGTGGAAGTGGACAAGTGGCGTGCGGAGGCGAAAACGGCAGCCGCCGAGCTTGCGGAAGCCAAGGAACTCATGGAGGCGAAGTGGGCCGAGGTCAAGAAGTGGGAGGCGCGGCTTGCTGACGGCAAGTGGCGCGATCTTTCTCTTGCCGAGATTCAGGAGGGGGTTGCTTTCGCGCGCCAGTCATACAACGAGGCCGTGGTGAAGGTCGCGCAGCTTGAGGGCCGCTACAAAAGCGCAGCCGAGAGTTTCAAGGCGGCGAAGGAGGCTGGAGTCCCGACGTGGCGGCTTGTTCTGGAGGGTGTTGCCGTCGTGCTTCTGGGGCTGTTCGGCGGCAAGCGAAACCTGCCCGCGCTCATCGGCGCTGGCGCCGACAAGGTAGCGAAGAAGCTGAACGGAGGCTAGTAGACACGGCGCCACGAACCGCCGTAGCGCTTCCATTTACCATCCTTTGAGACGCCGCGCTTCCACTCTTCTCGGGTGAAGGCGCGGCGTTTTCCAAAGGCCCTTTCGATTCCCTCGGCTTCCTTGGCGTCCCAGCCGCGGTGCCCCCGGATAGCCTTGTCTCTCTTGTCGCGTCGCGGCAGCGGGTGCTCGCCACCTCCGTCGTAACCGTCGTCCCACTTTACCTTGTTGAGTATCTTTTGCTGCCGGTCTATGCGCATCTTCTCGGGAAGCTCAGGCATCTACGGCTCCTCCTCTCCGTTTACAACGGCTGCCTCGTATGTCGCTTTGGGTTGGTCGGCAAGCAACTTAAGAACCTTGCATCGCGCCACGTCTGAAATGAACACGTTTCTGATTTCGATACCAAAGCCACGGAGGCCGGCTGCCAGCCCAGCTTTCAGGTCGGCGTCTATCTGGTCGGCGTCGGCCATGACCTCGGATAACTTGCGCTTCCACATTCCGCGCTTAACAGCCGCAAGCCCAAGGTCTCGCAGGGCCTCCTCCGGATCGTGCACCCTCGAAAGGGCCAGCAGGGGGTCACGTATCTTCCAGACCACGATTGCGCCAACAGCAAGCGGCTCCCCTTCCACCGTGATAACCTGACTTGGCAGGTTGGTGGTTTGCCGCACCACGGGGACAGTGAGCAGTTGCGTCCAGAACGGCCACCAGACAACGAGACATCCGGACCCCACGGCTCTCGGCTTGCCCCTCACGAACGCCACTCCGCCCTCATAGCTTGGGATGATTGTGAGGCGGGGGATCAGGCGTCCGAAGAAGCGAACAATATCCCCAACCCAACCAAGTGCGCCGTTCACATCAAACTCCCAATCTTAGGCCGGAGTCGTGGCGGTGGAAGCGGTGGAAGCGGCAACCGAGATGGGCTTCGCGGAGCCGCATCAGTTTGTCCGCTTCGGCCCGGTCCTTGCCTTCAAGCATACCTCCTCCTTACGCGGTCAGCGTCACACTGATGCTGTTTTGGCGGTGCGAACCGTCGCGCTCAAACGGGCGAATGTCGATGCGCGGCGTGCCGAGCGGCACGGGGCGGTAGCCGCGCTTCTCGCCGTAGCCTGCCGCGCCGTCATCGTAGGTCTTGAGGTAAGAGCCGGTGAACACGCCAAGCTGCGTCCGGTGAACCAAGGACAGGCAATTCCGGTCGGCGTCCGTGTAGACGTTGCTCTTGGCGTCCTGTTCGTGGAGGTGCCCGATGAGCACGAGGTCCGCGTAGGGATACATCTCCATGAACCGGACGAGCCGGTTCGTGCGACCGCCGGGACTCTGCGCTGCGCCCGCGCCGTGGTGCGCGAAGATGCGGTAAGTGCGGTTGGGACCGTTTTTGGCATTGGGTGTACGCTTCTTGAACGCGATGTCCAGCAGGCAGGAGTAGCCGAGGTCGCGGACACCAAGCTCCTCGACCATCCAGTGATGGAGCCGCTGTGAATGCTGAATCTCGTACTTGTCCTCGTGGTTCCCGTACAACATGCCGACGCACTTGTCCTTGATGGGCTTGAGCGCGTCCACCACGAGTGCCTTCATGTACTCGCCCCAATAGGCAAGCGACTGAAGCGGAATGCCCGGCGTTACCGTGTCCGCATCCCACCGCTTGTCGCTGGGACCGATGAAGTCCGCGTAGTCGCCCATGCCGAGCCAGAGCGCCAGCGGGTCCGCAGCTATCTCTGCCACGGTTTGCTTGAACAGTTTGTACGCACACCCCTTCGCGCCGAGATGGATGTCTCCCAGCGGATAGAGGTGGTACTGCGCCCCGCGCTGTTTCATGTGGATGATGTGCTTCCCGGCGGCTATCATTCCTTGCCCTCCAACATGGCGTCCAGTTTGTCAGCGTACCCACACAAGTCCACCAAGTTATCGTGCTTGTGGCCGTTGGCTTGGCGGGAGAGCTTGACGCACATCAAGAAGGTTACACCCTGCTCCGGCGTCATGTCGATGCCGGTCATCAGCTTGAACAGGGCGCAGGTGCGCGCGAAGTCCTCCCGGATGGGACCGTAGCTCTTGGCGCGATCCCCGTTGACAAGTTCGTGGGCCTCCAGTGCGGCGCTCATGTTTCCACCGCTTGCTTCAGGTCGTGTAGCGACGAGAACACTGGGATGCCAAGCGCGAGGGCGTTGTCGATTTCGGCTTTTGTGCCCCGGCTCTTCTCGTGTCCCGGCGTCAAAAGGACGGCGTGCGAAACTTCGAGCCACTGCATACTGCGCTCGTACACGCTCTCAATCGGTTCACCGAAGATCGGTAGACCCGCCGCTGCCGCTGCGATGTATCGCAGGCAATCCTCCCACGGCACGAACGGC
>Ga0272443_10000960_pt1 | contig 46840 bp, 57 predicted proteins | sample SSMAcet12_FD_193581 | JGI IMG/M metagenome (GOLD analysis project Ga0272443, IMG submission 193581) | Marine sediment archaeal communities from Little Sippewissett salt marsh, Falmouth, MA, United States - SSM-Acet-12 | ecosystem: Environmental > Aquatic > Marine > Wetlands > Sediment ...
GTAGGCAATGCCGCGCACCCCGCCGCCCTTGAAGACTAGGTTGCGGTACAGGGTCTTCCGGAACTCCTGTTCAACCCGGGATTTGATTTTTGTGATAAAGGATGGCAGTGTCATGATGTACGGTTTATCCTGTGCTCGGTTCGTTCATTAACCTATACGACAAACAGGTCGATCAGGTTTCATCCAATAGATGAGTATACCGCGTCAGGCCGCCATACCGTTTCATGTAATCTTCCGGTTGTGCATTGTGAGGGATGTTAGAATCTCTCCACGCCGCGCTGAAAATATGGGACAATAGCGGAGTTTTCGGTTGAATACGTTGGAGAGGAATCCCGCCACAATGAATGAACAGGCCATACTTGCTGAAAGCCTGACCTATCGCTATGGCGATAATACGGCCGTTGATCACATCAGTTTCAAGGTTGCTCCGGGAGAAATCCTGGGATTCTTGGGACCGAACGGGGCTGGAAAGTCCACGACAGTGCAGATGCTGACGGGGCAGCGCCGGCCGCTGGAGGGTGAGGCTGTTGTACTTGGCATGGATGTCGCCAGGCACGCAAAGGCCATCCAGGCGAAGATTGGAATCTGCTTTGAATTGACCAATCTGTACGAGGCGATGAGCGGTGCGGACAATTTAATCTTGTTCGCACGGCTTTTTGGCGTCCCGGATTTTGATGCTGACGCCCTGCTTGAGAGAGTTGGCTTGAACGGTCGCGGCAGAGATCTGGTGAGCAGCTACTCCAAGGGGATGAAACAGCGGCTGATGGTCGCGCGTTCGCTGGTGAATCGGCCGGAAATTCTCTTTCTGGATGAACCAACAGCCGGACTTGACCCCGCGTCGTCGGTGAAAATCCGCCAGATCATCCTCGAGGAGCGGGAACGGGGTGCAACGGTCTTCCTCACCACGCATGACATGATGGAAGCCGATAAGCTCTGTGACAGGGTTGCCTTTATCGACGAGGGGACCATCGTCGCGCTCGATTCCCCGCATAATCTCAAGCAGGAATATGGCAAACGCATGCTGCGGGCGGAGGTCAAGATCGATGGTGGATTGGAGGAGCGCGAAATCCTTCTCGATCAGGAGGATACCGCGAAGGCGCTGGAGCGTCTTATCAGCGATGAAGACGTGGTGACCATGCACACAGAGGAAGCCACGCTGGAGGACATCTTCATCCGCATCACAGGCAGGGGGCTGGCCTGATGAACCTTCGCATCCTTATCACCCTCATCAAGAAGGATGTCATCCTCTACTTCAAGAACAGCTTCTTTGCCTTTATCACGGCGCTGGGTGTGGTGGCGTTCATTGCTATCTATTTCCTCATGCCGGATACAGTTGATGAGACTGTCGCGATGGCGCTGGTTTCACCTCTTTCTGTTTCCGCGACGCAGACCGAACTTGAAGAAGAGGGTGTCATCCTGCATGTCATGGACGACGAGGAAGAACTCAAAGCTGTTGTCGCTTCCAACGACATACCTGTCGGCATCGTGTTTCCGGAAGACCTCCAGGAGACACTCATGGCGGGCGAGAAGCCGGAGGTAGCCATCTATTTCTCTTCGCAAATGCCGATTGAAATGCGGGACATGTATCCGATCATTGTGGAAGAATGGGTCTCGGAAGTCGCCGGACAGGCCTTGAACATCGAGGTGACCGAGGAGGTTCTTGGTGTCGATCGGGCTGGTGCGCAGATCCCGCCGCGTGCGCGCATGCTTCCCCTCTTCGCCGTGGTCATCCTGATGATGGAGACGCTCGGATTGGGCAGCCTGATTGCGGGAGAAATCGCCGGTGGAACACTGCGGGCGCTCCTTACCACCCCGCTCAACGTGACCGGATTGTTTGTCGGGAAGGGCATCGTCGGCGTGATGCTTGCTTTTTCCCAGGCGCTGGTATTCCTGCTGGTGACAGGTGGATTGCGTGAGCAGCCGCTGCTCATCCTCACCGCGATCCTGATCGGTTCGCTACTCGTGACCGGGATTGCCTTTCTGCTTGCATCGGTCTCCAGGGATTTGATGTCCAGCCTGGCATGGGGAATTCTTGCCCTGCTCATTCTCATCATCCCTGCCTTCAACATCCTGCTGCCAGGCTTAACAACCGGATGGGAGAAAGCCATTCCATCCTATTTTCTGGCTGATACGGTGTATCGTGCCGCCAATCTGGGTGACGGATGGCAGGCTCTGGGCGGACAGCTCGCGACGCTCGGTGTGTACGCTGTCGGCTTCCTTGCGCTTGGCATTATGGTCATGAGGAGACGGATGCGATGAGCCTTCGACGAATTGGCGTGTTGCTATACAAGGAACTTGTCCAGGGCATGAACAGCTTCATGTTCATCCTGGCGATTATTCTCCCCATCGTCCTCACGCTTGCCGTGTCGCTGATCTTCGGAACCTTCTTCACCCAGCGGGTGAACATCGGCGTCTATGATGTCGGAACCTCCGCATTCGCAGAGGTGACCGATGCGCTTGATTCCGTCGATCTTTCGGTCTATGAGACCGAGCAGGAGCTGCGCGACGCAGTTGAAGCTGGCAGGGAGGATATCGGCCTCTCGCTTCCATCCGGATTTGATACTGCATTGGAAACGGGCAGTGCAACAGAACTTGGCGTGCTTGTCTACGGCGAAAGTCAGTTGAAGAATCGCACCATGGGGCTGTCGGTCATTGTCAGCGCGTTGCGTGAAATTGCCGGGCAGGAGCCTCCCGTTACCATCACGACAACCACACTCGGAGGGGGCGAGTCGCTTCCCTGGGAGGCCCGGCTGCTGCCTTTTGTGGTGATGATTGCTGTTCTGTTTGGAGGGTTGATGGTGCCCGCAACGTCCCTGGTTGAAGAGCGGGTCAACCGAACCTTCACGGCGGTCACGACTACGCCAGCCGGCATCGCCGAGTTGTTTTCGGCGAAAGCGATCGCAGGCATTCTCGTGAGTACGCTCATGGCCATCTTCATCCTCGTGATGAACCGTGGATTTGGAACGGAACCATTCCTGTTGATCGGCGTGCTCGCGCTTGGCGCAGCTTTTTCAGCCGTGTTGGGGCTGCTGCTGGGTGAGTTTTCGAAAGATGTGAATACCCTGTTCGCTACCATCAAGGGGCTGGGCATTTTCCTTTACGCGCCTGCGCTTGTGTACATGTTCCCGGAAATCCCTGCGTGGATTGGGCGGTTCTTCCCGACCTACTATCTCATCCAGCCGGTGATTGACATCGTGCAGGACGGGGCGAACCTCCTCGATGTTGTGCCGGATCTCGCCGTCCTGGTTGCTCTAATCGTGCTGCTCGCCGTTGTGGTCGGTTTCATGACCCGACGCAAGTTGCAGGCTGCTTGATATTTCATGACCCGGAACCGCCCCCATCCGGGTAGTGGGGGCGGTTGTTTTCCCCACGGGCTGCTTTGCTTCAATGTGTTTCGAATCTAGAATGGTCGTGAGTGGGTAGCCCGGTGAATTGGGAGGTGTGTGATGCGGAAACGGATACTGCTTTCGTTGGCCATGGGGGCTGCGTTGGGATTGGTTTGCATCCTTGGCGCCACCATACGTCACGGAGGATTGGCCGGTCGGGAGCTGTTCGTCGCAGCGTTATTCTACAACCGGATACTGATGGGCTTCCTGATCGGTCTGGCCGGTGACCTGCGGATTGTGCGTGGTGAGTCGAACTGGCTGGTTCGAGGCGCGCTGCTGGGGACGCTTGTCAGCTTCGCATTTTTCGCTTCCACTGAATTTGTGGATGTGGTTTCGTTCCTCGCAGGCACGGTCTACGGCATCATCATTGAACTTGTGCTCCGGCGCACGGGTACTCCTTAACAGAACGATGGACGAGGGCAGAGCCAGTCATGGATGATGATAAGCGTATTGTAAGTGTGGTCCGTGGGGCTACAACGTTTGCCGGGCTGCGTGCGCCGATTAAAAAGCGGGCTGAATTGCTGCCTCGCATGAGCGCTGTGCGCGAAGCCTGTGGAGACGCCATCGCCGGCCCCCTGACGCATATCTTCTACTACGACACGCCGGTGGACGGCTTCGATTCGGAAATCGGCTTTCCGGTCTCATCTGAAGTCGATACCGATGCGATCCATTCCCACGCCCAGCGCTGCATGCATTTCTTCGCTGCCCATCACCGGGGTCCGACGGAAACCCTGGCTGAGACCACGCGTGAAGTGTACAGGTATATGTATTCGCGGGGTCTTTCCCCTGAACTTGAATTGGTCGAAATTTATCATCAATTCGACCCGGAAGACGAAGCGAAGAACGACATTGAAGTCCGTGCCTCCTATCTGGCCTGGAAAGAGGTGTTTCGGGAGGAGCTTCAACGTGTGCTGGGTGGAGACATGGCCGAAGAGATATGGGCTGGTGGTGAGGACATCAACCCGCATACACCCGTCGATGAACGTGTGCTCTGGGTCGCAGAAGCAATGGAGCGGTTGAAGGCGCACACGGACGAAGCACAGCAGTTCGACATCCTGTCCCGCGTGGCGCTGATCCGTCCGGCGGAAGATCGGAAATCGTTTAAGTCCATCTATGAGGAGAAGGGCTTGCAGGCCGTACTGGACGCGCAAGCCGATCGTCTATCTAAGGGACCGACGGGCGCGCCGGTTGATCCCTGGATCTACAGGGATGGCGTTCTGCATCTTTCCAAGGTGCCCCGCAACCGTGAGGCATATGACCTTGCCGAAAACCCCGCCGATATCCGAAAAGCCTTCTGCCACTGTGCGCTTGTCCGGGAGGCGGAGGATCCGCACATGGATCCCATCTTCTGCTACCGGGCAGCCGGCTGGGCGCGCCAGTTCTACGAGCCCCTGATGGGGAAGACCGTGTCAAGCTGCAAATTGACGCACTCCATCCTCCAGGGCGATCCGTACTGCGCCTGGGACTTCTTCTTCAAGGAATGACTCGGTATCCATGATTGAATGATAAAACAGCGCCCCTCCGGGTTCATAGATGCAAAGTGTGGATTGGAAACGGATTAGTGGCCATTGATGCGAAAAAAAAGTCCCAAACTTATCCTGGTTGAGGGTATTCCCGGATCGGGCAAATCGACAATCGCGAAGGTCATCCAACGAACGCTGGAGAGCCAAGGGGTGGAACATCATCTCTTTCTGGAGGGACATCCCGACCACCCCGCGGATTATGAATCGACCGCATATTTCTCAACCGGAGAGTTCAACAAACTCCTGCGTCACTTCCCGGAGCATGCACATATCTTGAATCGACAAGTGGAGCGACATGATGACGCCTGCTTTGTTCCCTTTCTACGGCCATACCGTGCAGGTGAACTATCTACGAACCTTCTCACTGTGCTTGTGGCGCATGATGTGTACGAGCTTGAATCAGTCGCAGTCTTGCGAAGGTTGATCACCGAGCGGTGGCGACGATTCGCTGCCATGGCGGCTGCAGGAAATGCAACGTTTATCTTTGAATGCTGCTTCCTTCAGAATCCACTCGTGGTGTTGTGGGGGAAGCATAATCGCAAGGAGGAGGCGCTAGCCCAGATTTTCACGCTGGCAGACATTGTCCAGCCGCTGGATCCATTTCTCATTTATCTCGCGACAGGTGATGTGCAAAATACACTGGAGGAGGCGCGCAAGGAGCGGCCGCAGAAATGGGTCGATCGTGTAAGCGCCTATTTTTCAGAACAGGAGTGGGGACAGGCTGAAGGTGTGCAAGGTTATGAAGGCATTATCCGGTTCCATGAATTGCGTCAGCCGCTTGATCTGGAAGTCATCTCCATGATGGGGATGGATGCCCTTGTACTCAGCGCACCAGAGAGAGAATGGGAAACGGCCCGAGCGAAGGTCCGAGAGGCTGTGCTTGTCCGTTTTCTACCTTGAAAAGGCGGTGCCGCATCGCAATTAAACCCATCCTGACCGAGCGGTTGATCCTGCGTAATCTCCAACCCGGAGATGCAACGCGGATGTTCGCCATCCGGTCTCATCCGTCCACCCTGGCTTTTCAACCGTGGAACCCCGCCAGTATCGACGTTGTTGCAGCGTTTATTGAATCGCAGTCTGACCGAACATTTGACGGGGACGATTGGCTGCAGTTGGCCATTGTCGAGAGGGAATCCGGAGACTTCATCGGTGATCTGGGCATACGCGCGTTGGACGATCACGCGCAGGTGGAGCTGGGGATCACGATTGCTCCTGACCGGCGTCAGAAGGGTTACGCGCGCGAGGCGCTGCATGCCATTATGGATGTTCTTTTCCGTATCCGAAAAATCCATCGCATTACCGCTGTCGCTGACCGACGCAACGTGGCTTCACTTGCGATGCTGGAGCGGAGCGGCATGCGTCGTGAAGCTGTGCTGCGGGAAAATAGTCTTTTCCGCGACGAGTTCGTTGATGACGTCGTCTTTGGCATCCTTCGTCAAGAGTGGCTGGACATGTAACGTCAATGCCGCTTGCGTTGGCGCGCGAAGGGTCTATCATCATCATGAACCCTTTCATAGAGTGAATCGATGGACTCCGAATCTGCTCCTGATATGTCCTGCTATCCCTACCGGCGAAAAGGCTGGTACCTGACCCTTACCATCCCGTTCCTGGTGCTGATGGCGGCTATTGCAGTCGTTCTCTGGCGGACATCTCCCATTCTGTCCTTCAGTATGCTGCTGCTGTATGGGATCACCTGCCTTGGGCAGGCGTACTGCTGCGCACATCAGGATTGTCCCTACATAGGCGGTTTTTGTCCGGGTGTCATCGGCATTATGCCGGCGGCATGGATTGCCAAAGCCCTCTATGCCAATCGTCCCCTGGAGCGTTCCCAGGATCGTTTCAACCGGAACGTAGCCTTCGCCATGACCGGCTGGATTGGCTTGATTGTGCTGCCGCTCTACTGGCTGGCAAAACTTGGCATTGGTTATGCTGTTGGGTATGTCGCAGCACATATTGTGTACGCCATCATTTTCGGTCTGACCGTCTGTCCGGTGTGCGCCATCCGCCATACCTGTCCGGGAGGACAATTCCATCAACTGTTCCAGAGGTAAGGAATGGGGCGTTTTCGCACATTTCTGCTGGGGATGGCAAGAGGCAGGTGGGGAGGTGCGCTGATGCAAGGTGTTCTCTCTCACTTCAGCTTTGTACTTCCTGTTGATAGACTGGAGGAGACGGATTCACTGCTCGCATTCCATCACCCGCATCCGTCGTACGCACTTCACATCCTGCTGGTCCCGAAGCGAGCATATCGGTCCTGGATGGAGCTGGAGGTGCAGGACAGGGGGGTTCTACAGGACATGGTTGTCGTATCACAACATTTGATCGAACGTTTCAATCTGGAGGAGGAAGGGTACCGTTTGATTGTCAATGGGGGTGCGAACCAGGATGTTGATGTCCTGCATCTGCATCTCATCAGTGATGCAGAAATCTGAGGGCAGGATCCGACATCGGGGAGGATGCACCCCGGTCTTGTTGGAGCGCTGAAGGCATTTCTGAGAGGTTTGATGGAAAGAACTCTTGCGAGGGCACATCACCTGTGCCCTTGTTGCATACTTTAAGGCCTATGCTTTATTCGAAGATGAGGTATTCCTGGGTGGCGTTCTCAAGATCAGCGTAGACGCCTCGATATTCTTCTGGAAGCAATGCGGCTATCCGGTACATCATTTCATCGATCATCTGCTTGCGGATCTGCCTGGTGACTTTCCCGGAGGGTTGATACAGGTGGAAGATTTCTCCCACGCGGATATGAAAATCTGTGCGGCGGAGACGCTTCAAGTTCTCGGTCAGGTTCTCATGGCCATACGTTGCGACAGGAATGATGGGGGCTTTACTGCGCAGGGCGACGGTCACGGCTCCAGGCAATCCTTCCGCCAGCACACCGGTCCCGCTGCGGGTACCTTCCGGGGCAATGGTGAGGATGGTCCCCTCACGCAGGACCTGCAGTCCTTTGCGGATGGCCGTAAGGTCCGCCTCGCCGCGTCTCAGGGGGATGATCTCCCACAGGTCAAACAGCCATCCCCGGAAGGATTTATCCCAGCTTTCCGTTTTGGAATAGGCTGTCAGAGGCCGCGGCATGAGGTGGGTGTAGACAACGGGAGCCTCGAGGAACGTGACGTGGTTGGTGATGATAATCAGGGGACCTTTGTCCGGGACCTTCGCGAGTTCTGCGTCGTCGATGCGGCATACCGTCCTGACAATGGTTTTAATGACGGCATTGACGATCCGTTCCAATATGCTCATGCAAGAGCCTCCGCACGGCATACGACTTCGAGTTGAGCCGGCAAGTTGCGGATGAGGACTTGCTGGCCTTCTTCGCACACCGTTTCACCATCCGCATGCACTGGCAGGCTGCCCCGTACGGCCTTCACGACGAGTTCATTTGCGCGTGTGAAGAGGACGGCCCTGTGGGATCCCTGGGATCCGGCCATGAAGCGCGGAATCAGCATCAGGATGCCGGGTTTGCTCACTTGTTTGGCGATACAGAGGTCGAACATGCCGTCGGTGTTGTCCGAATCGGGCGCCATCATGAAGCTGCCACCCATGCGGCGACCGTTCATGATGGAGACCATCAGGGCGTCCAGTTCCATCGTGCCGCTTTCAAGCTGGATGTGTACACGCGGGGCCTGATAGTAGAGGAAGATGGTCTTCAAGGCGGCAACAAGGTAGGAGAGAAACCCGCGCAGGCGTTTCATTTTCATGGCTTCAAATCCGACAACCGCGTCGAAGCCAATGCCGACACCGTTTCCGAAGTAGCGGCCTTCGGGAAAGTAGCCGCCTTCGACATAGCCGATGTCAATCCGGCTGCGATGATCGCCCGCCAGTGTGCGGGTACCTTCTTCCAGCCCCGGGGGAATGGAAGCGCCGTACGCGAAGTCGTTGCCGCGCCCGACACCCAGTACACCCATCGCAGCATCAGCCCCATCTTCTCTGGCAAGCATGAGACCGTTCAACACTTCATTCGCTGTGCCGTCACCACCAGCGGCGACAACGACATCAAACCCGGCGATGGCCGCATGGCGGGCAAGGTCGATAGCGTGGCCTGGATGTTCGGTCTGCACCAGTTCATACGGCAATCCCAGTTCTTGCATCGCCGCATGGATCTCAGGAATGGCTTCAACACCTGCGCCATGCCCGGAGATGGGGTTCACGATGATCTTGTATTTAGGCATTGTATTCTCCTCGTTGCCATTCATTGTAACCCGCGATACAGGTGTTCGTTGTGCATTGAGGCAGGCGAGATTATGCACATTTCGGAAACGAAAGGCAAATCGAATCGGAATTCAATGTGCAGTGTATACTGGAAACTGGCCGTTGTGAAAGATGTCTCATGGCCCGTGATGATCCATGTCCCAATCATCCCATCCAGTTCCGACCGATGACCTACGCGGATGCCCAGGCCATCGTGCGCTGGCGGTACCCGGAACCGTATGATGTATACAATCTTGATGAGCGGGAACTGCCCCTCCTGATTGATCCGAACCGCCGATACTACGCTGCATGGTCCCGGGATGATCTCATCGGGCTCTGTTGTTTTGGCCTTGAGGCACGCGTTCCTGGCGGTCAGTATGCTCCGGGCGAACCTGCCGCTCTGGATGTGGGATTGGGCCTCCGCCCGGACCTGACCGGACGCGGACATGGCGTGTGGTTCGCCGGACACGTCCTGGAGTATGGCGATTCCCTGCACGCGCCGCATACCTTCCGCGCAACGATCGCAGAATTCAACAGGCGATCTCAGCGCGTGTTTTCTACGCTTGGTTTTACGAGCTTCCATGTCTTCCGGCGCGAAGGCGGCGAGAGAGTCTTCCTTGAGTTCACCATGGATGCATCTGCATTTCGATTGCATTGGAGGAAACAGGAATCGTGAGGGATGACAACGATAGATCTCACCGGCGCATTCGTTATCAAGGTGCCGTTCTCGCTGGTTCAAGGATCCTTCTCATCTGTAATCAAGACGGGCAACGCGGCGACAACTACTGGCTGCTGCCCGGTGGCGGTCGTCAACCGGGAGAATCTCCTCGAGAGTGTGTGCGGCGTGAGTTGAGGGAGGAGACCGGCCTCGAGGTTCTGGTTGGCCGTCTTCTTCTCGACATCCCATCTATGGATGACGATATGTATGAACGATTGCTTACCTTTGAATGCAGTGTCCTGGACGGGATCGCAAGACCCGGAGTGGAACCGGAAGTGGATTCTGCGGATCACCAAACCATCGTGGAGGTGCGATGGGTGGACTTGCTTGCTCCTGCAGCGCTGGAGATAGTGAGTAAAGACCCCTTCACATTTCCCCAGTTGCTTGCGATCCGTGATGTTGTGGAGGGTAGACAGCGATGAAATCATGGTCGAACTGGCTCTATGAACAATCTTCAGGACGAGTCGCCCTGATCGCTCTGATCATCTTTGGCATCTTCATGGTGTTTGTGCTGCCAGGTCAGGCGGAGCAGGCGGAAGCTATCGCCCCCGGGGTCGGTTCACCCGACACCACGTTTCTGTATGGGACCAGAGACCTCTACAGCATGGCGGAGGGATATGGCGCTGAGGGTAGGGCGGCGTATATCGATGCAAGGTTTACCTTCGATCTTGTATTCCCTGTGATTTATGGTTTCTTTCTCGTGACCGCCGTGAGCTGGATGGGAGGGCGTGTCATTCCGCCGGCAAGCCGCTGGCGCAGTGCGAATCTCCTGCCAGTTCTGGGTGTGGTGTTTGACTTTTTGGAGAACAGCATGGCTTCCATCGTGATGGCGCGCTATCCTGCACAGACCGCGGTGATTGATGCATTTACACCCCTTTTCAGCGTACTCAAGTGGATTTGCGTAGGGGGATCCTTTGGGTTGCTGCTCGTCCTGGTGCTGCGAGTCATGCTGAAGCGAAGTTGAGTATTGCTCCCAAACAAAAAGCCGGATGGCTGCAGCCATCCGGCTCGTTGTTCCCGAGAACATGGATTAGTGATGATGACCGCTGTGTACATGTCCATGATCGAGTTCCTCGGGGGTCGCTTCCCGAAGTCCAACAATCGTGACATCGAAGGTGAGTTCCTGGCCGGCGAGTGGATGGTTTAGATCGAGTTGGATCCGTTTGTCCTCGATAGCGGTGATATTGGCGAGGCGGATCGCCCCTTCGTCATCTTCGAGCTGGATATCCATGCCGAGCTCAAGGGGCATGTCCTGCGGAAATTCATCTCGCTCCAGCCAGACGATGGCATCGGGATCAATGTCTCCATATCCCTCACCAGGGGGAATGACGACGTTTGTCGTTTCGCCGATCTCCATACCGGCAAGCGCCTTCTCGAGCCCCGGGATGATCTGCCCGATCCCATGAATGTATTCGAGGGGTTCGGACCCGTCAGGATTGGTTGAATCGAGGACCTCTCCCTCAACGGTGAGTGTGTAATCAATCGCGACGACCAATTTATCTTGCACCGTTCTTGTCACGGCACGCTCCTTCCGATGGCTTGCGTTTAATAGCCGGGTGGTTGCCGGCATTCTATCATAAGCATACCTTCCCCTGCTTTCGGTATCCCCTTGCTCGCATTAGGTTTTTTTCTCATTCTTCGCTACACTGGATGTAGCGCCATGCATGGAGGGGATGGAGATGACCAAGCGCGCCCGGGTAGCCCTTGGTGGGTATGCGATCGTGATGAGCCTGCTCGTTTCGGCGTGTGGTGGAAATTCTCTGCCCTGTCCAATCCCGCAGGAGCTCATGCAGAACCCGCCAGACGACGCGGTTGCGCTGACCTTCCAGAATGATAGTTGTACAACCATTTGTTCGCTGAGTATTTCTCCACGATCGTGTGACAACTGGGGGCTGGACTGGTTGGGATATGCCAATATCCCGAGTGGGGAAGCGCGGACAGTGCTTGTACCTCCTGGTCAATATGACCTCCTCGTGGAGGACTGCACCCAGGCGGAGTACCAGTTTCTTCGTTTCAGCCTGGAGGAAGACCGCACGACCGTATTTACTGCGGCAGAGATTGAGTCGCTTCCCTCCTGCAGCACGTCCCTGACCATACAAAATAATACCAACCAGCCTGTGTGCCACCTGTGGATCGGTGCACCGTATAGTGAATCCTTTGGATTGAACTGGCTGGGTGATGATGACATTCCTCCAGGCGCATCGCTGACGGTGACGGTGCCGCCCGGCGTATACGATCTCAAGGCAGAGGATTGTGAATTTAACATCCAGGGGCTCGAACTGGACACGGAAGTATCTGGCGATAGACTGTGGGTCCTGGAACCCTGAGCCAATTCAGAAGTGGTTGATTTGCCAGCGAGGAACCTTTCTGTGGAAAGGGCTCTCTCGTTTGAGGATGTCACATTCTTGCTGAGATATCCGTTCTGTTCATAGAGGAAACGAAACCGCGCGCCTCGACACCCATCATCACATCCCTTGCGGTGAAGTAAAGGAGAAAGCACATGCGGTCCAAATGGGTGATGGCTCTGGCAGCTCTCCTGTTCGCTGTTTTTCTGGCTTCGTGTGGAGGCCCCCCGGCTACGACCTGCACTGCAGCGGACCTGGTTGCGCCTACGCTCATGATGCCGGCGGATGGCGGCATCCTTGAATTAGGGCAAAATCTCGACTGGGAATACCCTGCGTCCCCATGTGAACCCGGGGGATATAACCTGCAGGTCAACACCGCCAGTGATTTCACCGGAACAGAAGTCGGAGGGTTCGTGAATCCACCCCATTCCTGGTGGTGGCCGCCTTCGCCGCTGGATCAGGGTACGACGTATTACTGGCGCGTACAGGCTGTGCTGGACGGCGGTACGGGACCATGGTCTCCGACCTGGACGTTCAACACCAAGCCGCCCTGTGAGCTTGCAGATCTGGTGGCGCCTTCTCTAATCTTCCCGGATGATGGCACGGAATACACATACCCCATTCCATCCTTCGTCTGGGATTACAGCGATCCCGTTTGCGATCCCCTCGGCTACCATGTTCAGATTGCCAACGATCCTGGTTTTGACTTCACGTCGATTGCCTATGAAAGCCGCAGCCCGGACCCGACCACCAGCGATGACTTCGCCAGCAGCACGCTGGCGGACTGCACGGTGTACTACTGGCGGGTGGCAGCGTATGATGGCACGACGGATGGCCCCTGGTCGGCGACGCGCACGTTCCGTCTGAACCTCAACGGCACCTGCCCGACGCTCACATGCGCCGAGGTTGATCTGGTCGCGCCGGAACATGTCTGGCCGGCCTGGTATGAAATCCTCTCCACGTTGGACCCCTATCTGGAGTGGATGTACCCGGCAATATGCCAGCCGGAGGGCTACCTGGTGAATATCTCCACCCGGTGGGACATGTCGGACATCGTGTACGCCGGCGGCACGACGGACCCAGCGACAACGACGTCACCAACGGACCCGCTTCAGCCGGCAACGCAGTACTTCTGGGAGGTTATCCCCGGTGTGGGGCCCACGCTTGGCCCTTCGAGCGGAATGCGGTCCTTCTTTACAGGACCGGAGTGTACATCCAGTTCCATGCTGGGCGCGCCTGAACTGCTCTACCCCCTGGATGGGGCAGAGATAAGCGGGGAGTATGCCGTGCTGGAGTTCACAGCGAACTCGTTCGGATGCATCCCTGATGGCTATTTTGTGGATGTGCAGACCGATCCCAATTTCGGCGGCAATAGTCTTCTCGGAACCTACTCAAACCCCAATACCTGGATATTAACCTGGCCGTTCCCGCAGGACTGCGCCACGCACTACTGGCGTGTTGCGGCGGTTCAGGACGGGGTCATGGGACCCTTCTCTCCGACGCGGTCGTTCTTCATGAACCATGCCGGCAACTGCGCACAGTCGTTTATTCCGGAGTTCCATCTGGAAGCGATGCGTGATCTGGCCTGCTACGAGCGACCGTCCTATGAGGCGGAGATCCTGGGCTACTTCATCACCGGGGAGATCGCGCCCCTCATCGCACAGGATTTGATGGGCGAATGGTGGGTGGTCGAGAATCCGGACGCCATCGGCACCTTATGCTGGGTGCCCCAGGAGGGCACGGAGCCGTCGGGTGAAACAGGCGATCTCCCGCGCTGGGAGGCGCCGGCTGACCCGATGCTCTGCAATATCAATATGAACCAGACCGACTGCGAAGCTGCAGGCGGAACCTACATTGACAGGCGGACAACCGCTCCCTACTGTCAGTGTCCGTAACAGAACCGCCAGGCTTGTGTCATGGACGGGATGAACGATGCAGCGTTCCTCGCGCAACAGGCATGAAGGGGAACGCATCAACAAGGAGGAGACGATGAAGACACGCTGGACTCTATGGATGATGCTTGGATTGCTCGTGATGCTGCTCTCGGCTTGCGGGGGTGGAACGCCGCAGCCATCATACTGTGATCCGGCAACCCTCACAACGGTCGATCTGCTTCAGCCGCCGGACGGGGACCTGTTCGTCATCGGTTCGTCAGAGCTGCAGTGGGCGTATGCCAGCGCAGCCTGCAACCCGGAGGGCTATCGCGCAGAGGTGAGCACCGACAGCACATTCGCCACCGGTGTACTCGGTGCCACAACCACAATGCCCAATTCGATGGGCTGGCCCATCCCGTTGACGGCAGGCACGACCTATTACTGGCGCGTGCGAGCGACGGTGGGATCGGATGAAGGGCCCTGGTCACCGGTGTGGTCCTTCACGGCGGTGAATGCGTGCTCAGCGAACGACCTCGCTGCACCTGCCCCGCTTTTCCCTGATGAGGGCCATCAGTTCTGGTATGACGCGCCGTCCTACCAATGGAACTACCCTATGATTACCTGCGCTCCGGAAGGCTACCATCTTGAGGTTTCGACCGATGTCGCCTTCAGCACGACCATCATCGATATCGCCGATAATGACCCCTCCACGATGCGGTACCCGACCACAAACTATGCTGACTGCACCGTACACTACTGGCGTGTCGCCGGGCGGGTCAACGGCGTCGACGGACCTTTCTCGGATCCCGTCAGTTTCTATATCAATGTCGGCGGCAACTGCCCCATTCCGACCTGTCCGATGACCGGTCTTCTCGCCCCGGATGCGCTTGGTCCTGGTGGATACCAGGTCATCAGTTCAACGACGGTAGATCTCACCTGGGATTATCCCGGCTACTGTGAACCGGAAGGCTACGCCATCCGGCTGGGCACGGATTATGACCTGGACGGTCTTCCCCTTCAGGGAGGCACGGGCATCGGTGAGAGCTTGACCGTGACCGGATTGCAGCCGGGGACACAGTACTGGTGGGATGTGGCAGCCATTGTCCCGCCCGCGCTGGGACCCTTCAGTTCGCACAACACCTTCTTCGTTGGACCACAGTGCGCGTCCAGTGGTGATCTTGGTATTCCCGATCTGATCTCGCCCATCAATGGCGAGGAGGTCAATGCCCTCTATGCCTGGTTGCACTACCAGGCCACGTCGTTTGGGTGCATCCCCGATGGATGGGCGCTTGACCTGCAGACGGATCCGAACTTCGGGGGAACGAATCTGCTGCAGAGCTTCAACTTCCCCGGGACGACGGTGATTACAGATGAACTGGCCGACTGCACCACCTATTTCTGGCGGGTTGCAGCCATCCAGGATGGCGTCCAGGGACCCTGGTCTGCCACAGGCAGCTTCTTCACCAACGATGCCGGCAACTGCGCCGTTTCCTACATCCCGGAGATTCCTCATTTTGTCGAAGCCTTGATCGACATCCCCTGCTATGAGGGGCCGGATTATACCTTTGACATTCTGGGTTATTTCGTGCAGGGAGAAATCTCGGCGCTCTATGCGCAGGATCTGTCAGAAGAGTGGTTTGCGGTCAATAACCCGGACAATGAAGGGACAAACTGCTGGGTGCCGCAGGAGGATGTCGAGACGGAATCCGACCTCGACGAACTGCCGCGCTGGGAAGGACCGGATCTGCGAGTATGCACTCGTACTGCCCCACAAGAGTTGTGTGAGGAGCTGGGCGGGATCTACCATCCAGGAGGCAGGACAACCGCGGCGTACTGCGAGTGTCCGTAAAGGGATGGGAAATGTACATCAAAGCAACCGTGGAGCTGTCTCGATCCCATTCCAAAGGGATCAACCACTCAGCTTGCGCCGTGCAGCGGTCGACAAGCAAGAAAGGTGACCATGATGAAAGCAATACGCTATGCATCCGTTTCTCTCCTCCTGATCCTGGTTCTCACCGCATGTGGGGGTGGGGCGCCATCTGAGGAGGACATCAACCTTTCCGGAGATTGGCAGGGCATCTTGAGCCATGTCCTGGTCGAAGGGCCGTGTCCGACAACACCGACACAGCAAGGCACTGTACGGGTTGAGCAAGATGGATCTGCGTTCACCATGCAGTTCGGTGAAGGTTTCACCTGCAATCCGCCAGAAGCCTGTGCTTTTTCAGGTGAGATCGACGGTCTGGTACTCACCGCCAGCAATGGGGGTCCTGCCGACACCCAGGGTGGAACGTATACCACGACCATGACGGTTGTCGTATCGCCGGGGGGTGAAACGGCGGATGGAACCGGGACATCCATGTATGTGCATCCCGAGATGACGTGTGAGTGGACAACGTCTCTTACACTCACAAGGGGGGATAGCGAGTAGGTCAGTCTTTCAGTACCAGTCAGGATGAATGAAAACAGCCGGCGCACCGAGAGGAAGAACGGTGCGCCGGTCCGTTGTTGTGCAGGCGTTGTCATCCATGGCTGCTCCCGTGCTTGTGAAATCCGTATCAATGGGACTATGATGGTAGGGTCCATCTCACCACACAAAGGAGACAACATGGGGCGTCATCAAGGTGCACGGCCGGGTTCCCGGCTGGTGGAAGTATTCATCCTGTTTGCTCTTCCCTTCCTGCTCGACTGGATCGTACCTATTTCAATCCTCATCAATCCGCCATGGACGTATAGCGGGATCGCGGTCATGCTCGGGGGGCTTGTTCTGGCATCTGCAGCGAGGCGGATGTTCCTGGAGGTCGACACCAGCGTCCAACTTCAAGGAGAATCCCATTCGCTCGTTACAGGCGGCCCCTTCCGCTTCAGCCGGAATCCGATGTATCTGGGGATGCTGCTCTGGATGGTGGGTCTGGCCATCCTTCTCGGTTCCCTTAGTGCATTCTTTCTCCCTCTCGTCCTCTTCCTCGTCATGAACTTCGTGATGATCCCGATGGAGGAGGAGCGAATGATGGAGGTATGCGGGGACGCCTATCTCGACTACAAGGCGCGCGTGCGGCGATGGCTCTCGATTCCCCGTCGGTAGGAATGGGGTTGAGACAGGGCCTTGCCGATCGGGTGGAGAACCAGGCATGCATCGCCTGAACGGCCTTCACTTTCGCGGAGCTCCGAACAGGGCATCCCATGCATCTTTGCTCCCGGCTTTTTTTCGATATATCATCGGAGGGCGATCCAGCCTGTTCATTCAAACGTATCAGGATCACACTCCCCGTGCAGAAGACCATGAGCAAGGTGTACCTGCTCATCGTGTTTCACTGTCTGTCTGGATGTATGCAGCCGATGGATCGGCCAGCTATGTACCTGTAAAGGGAGAGCCAGCGTGAGAGTCGTGTTTGTTCGGGGTGAGGAGTTGGATCTAAACCGGACATGTACCTTCGTCCGGGAATCGCTGAAAACCCGAAAAAGGATGATTGACCGCGAATCCGTCTGCCGGGTGATCCGTGAGCTGACGGGGACAGGGTTGGTTAAGGCAGCAGCATACCATGGGAAAGATCTGGTCGGTGTGGTTCTGCTTTCTACGGGAGAGAGTACGTGGAAAATCAATCCGGATGTGCTGGGAGGGCATCCCTTCATTGCACCCGGAATGGACCGTGATCCGATCAGTGAGTGCCTGTTGAGGGAAATCATCGAGTACGCAAACGGGCAGCATGCCGGCAGCCTGGAACTCATCGCCATCCGGCGGCCTGAAGAATGTGGTGACCTCGCCAATCACGACTGCTACGTCCGGCATGGTTTCGAGCATGAACTGTCCTATGTGGAGATGGTTTATCCCGTCGAATCGAATGTGCCTGAGCCCCTCGAGTTTCCGCAGGGGTATGAGCGTCGGCCGATCAATGCCATGACGGCGGAGGAACTCTATCCTGTCTATCATGAGGCGTTTGAGAGAGGTGAGGCGAGATTCTTCTTCTTGCAGGGAGAGGAGGAGCGCAGGGATTACTATGAGACCCTGGGTTGGGATGAAGCCCGCACACTGGATGCCTCACATATGATCTGCCAAGGCGACGAGCCCGTCGCATTCTCACTTGTGCTGCCCTTCTCCTTGCGCAGCTACCATATTAGCTGCATGTGTGTCCATCCTGAGCATCAACGCATTCGTCTGGGAGAAGCCATGCTGGTTCACATTCTCCGCAAGGCTGTCGATGAAGGCATTCCTCTGATCAGCCTGGGAACCGAGCCGGAGATGCGGGCTTGCCAGCTCTACAAGAAGTATGGTTTCGAGATCCGCGGAGGGAGCTCACACTATCGTTTGACATTTCCTCTGTCGAATACGGATGGCGAAACATCGATATGACGAATGACGAGCGAACGACGTCCACCTGGTTTCAGGATGCTTCCATCCAACTCGAAGAACGCATCGTGCAGTTCACGGCTGAAGAAGGCCGCAGATTGGAATCCCCCGTTCAGTATTGGCATGGTCCGGGGAGGCCATCCTCCTGGCTTGGTGCGGCGGTCTGCCTTGCGGTGAAAGAGAAAATGCCCGATGCAGCGCTTGCTGCAGTTCTTGACCTCGCATCAGAGGCGATGGGCATGACGGTCGACGCGCTGCAATCACTCATCGAATGGCATGAAAACTACATGCGTTGGCATGACGGCGATCCGGAGTACCGTCTCTTTTCTTAACACTCCACGAGCAACATTCTTAATCCCGAGAAGATGATGTGACGGGTAGATCGCCGGCATGGCGTCAGCCCTGACCATTCCTTGTAGGACCGGTCAGGGCTGTCAGTGGAAGGTTCTATGTTGTTTTCTGCGTAAGACGCTGTTGGATGCTTTCACGTGTGATGTCTTTTAATGCATCCCGCCCGATCCAACGTGCGCTTTTGCTTTCCCGTTCGAGGAGGGCTTCAGCAGCCCGGATTGCGTGCTTGTTCAAAGTCAGACTTCGTTTGCCGATGTGGCGGAGAGCCCAGCTCACGCCCTTTTTGACATAATTACGCTCATCGTCTGCAGCCGTATGGATCAGGGGAATGAGGTCGATGAAGATGGCATCATCGACCTCTTTATCATGCCAGGCCGTTGCAGCAATCATGGCAAAGGCGGCCCGTTTGACGAATTCTTCCTCCCGGCAGGACCAGGCCTGGATGGCCTCCCACACCAGAGGCGTCTTGTCAAAGAGATTGAGGCAAACCTGGTCGCAAACATCCCAGGAATCAAAGTCGCTTACCCACTCTTCCATCTGTTCACGGCTCACATCCTTCGGGTCGTCGATCAGGGCGGCGAGGATCCTGGCCTCGGCGATCCCTGTACGCCAGAGATCGATTGCCAGTTTGTGATCCGGGCCAATCTGTTTGGCAAGCTTGCGCAGGACAGGAATGTTAATCCCCAGTCGGTCAGTGGTGGTCATGCCATAGCGAGCCATGCCCTCGAGTTTGTCTGGCTGGGCTTGTTCATGGAGTATCTCAATGACCGATTCGAGAGTTGTCATGCTGTCCTCGCCATGTGGTTGACAGAGTAGCCAGTTGTGTTGAATCCATCATATACGAAAAAGCTCCTCAAGAGGGAAAGGGAGGTGTCGCATGAAGGATCAGGAGGACTGGGTCGCCTTCATGTGTTCGACGGAGCGGTGGATAAGCTCCTCCAGCACGTCCATGTCGACATCCTCAAGCTTGTTAATGTACAGACAGGACTTTCCCGTCTTATGCTTTCCCAGTTGATTGAGGAGGATTTCATAGTCGTCAAACCCCGACATGATGTAGAGGGTGAGGTTCTGCTTACGGGGTGAAAAGCCGGTCAGCATCCAATCCGCCTCCCGACCACTGGCGTACTTGTAGTGATACGAGCCAAATCCCACAATGCTGTCTCCCCACATCTCCGCCTTCTCTCCGGTGATCTTTTCGAACAACGCGAGAGCCTTCAGGGCGTCCTCCTTGCGCTTCCCATTTTCGACGCTGTTCAGAAAAGCGAGCACATCACCCTTGTTGCGCTTGGTCTTCAACTCGGTCATGGTTCCCTCCGTATTTTCGTCCTAGAAACGACACATCTATCGCTCGTGCAGACACTGTATCAGATTGGCCCGGGCGATGAAGAATGAATTCGGACGATATCGGTCGAACGCCAGGCCGTGTCGAGGTCGAGGTTCACGGTGGTGAACTCCAGCCCTCAGAAACGTGAACTGGCCCGTTCCTGAATGGAACGAGCCAGTGGTAGGTCGCTGCATGGAATGAAAACGTCCATGAGGACGAGTCGGCAAGGACTAGGGCTTCCAGACCTCCCACACCTTACCAGCCAGGTCAGGTCCCGGCTTGAGGGTTGGGTCTCCCGGCTCCCAGCCTGAGGGAGTCACTTCGCCGGTCTTGGCGACATGCTGGAAGGCCTTCAATTGCCGGATTAATTCGTTGGGATTGCGCCCTACTTCGGCAGTGAGGACTTCCATCGCGCGGATGACGAAGTCCGGGTCGATGATGAAGCGTCCGCGAATATTCACTCCGGCGGCTTCATCGTACACGCCATAGACGGTGCCGATTTTCCCACCTCCGTCAGACAGCATCGGGAAGGGAACGCCGCCATCCACCATCTTGGATAGCTCCTGTTCCTGCCAGATTTTATGGACGAAGCGACTGTCCGTGCTGATGGAGAGAACGACCGTGTCGAGTTTCTTGAATTCTTCGTATTGGGCGGCGACCGCCGCCAGTTCGGTCGGTCAAACGAAGGTGAAGTCACCGGGGTAGAAGCAGACGACAATCCATTTCCCCTTGTAGTCGGAAAGCCTGACGGGTTTGAACCCTTCACCTTTCACGAAAGCGCTAGCTTCAAAGTCAGGGGCTTGTGCACCAACACGAGCAAGCATACGTCTCACCTCCTGTTTGATTGTCGATCCTGGTGATGGCGCCGCGTCCTCTGGTTCAGGAAGGATGGGTCCGCGTGCCGGTTGAACACATTTGTCTTCTAATTCTGCCATCATTCCTCCCTCATATGCTTAACGCGGGCGTTCAAGAGTAAAGTGCAGGACAAGTGACATCCCCACCCGTTTGACTCCTGGTGGCCTTGCCTTGATGATACACCGAATCACCTGCGTGTACACAACTTCAGAGAAGCCAAATTTTGCGTATCCCCTGCATCCTATCTGTGGAAGGGGATAGAGCTTCACGCGGCAAAGGCAAGTCGAAGCGTGCGCAATACTCGTAGCGTGACCCACTTATTGATGGTTTTGTTCGCGCCGTACGAGACCCAGGTCTTGCCATCGTAGGTGTATTCCATCTTCCAGCGGCCATCCATATCCTGTTTCTCCAGGATGAGATTCAGCGCATTCTCCAGGCGGGGATCCGTCCCGTAGCCATGCAAGGCGAGGGCTTCCACCAGTTGGAGGATGTCCGTCACATAGAAGACAGGGAAGCCAAACTTCCACCAGTTGCGGCTGGGCTTGTCGTTGTAGCCGCATGGATACGCTGCTGTTCCAGGGTCGACGCTGAAGAGGAAGGACACTCCAGTTTGAATAGCTTTCTTGATAACAGCTTCATCCCCTCTATTGGACATCTTCCCGAGCGCGAGCATCACCTTCACAGCGCCCCAGGCGCAGGGGAGCTTATTGTTTGCGCCGCAGATGAAGCCAGGGCCAGTTTTTCCGGCGTAGTAGCGGCGGGGGGCGCTGTGATCGGAGGAGGGGGCGATGCCTTCCCCTGTTACCGTCCGCGCCATCCAGTCCAGAGCGATGGACATGCGTGGGTCTTCAAAGCCGAGATCGACCAATGAGGCAAGCATGTTCCCTTGCAGACAGTCAACCGTGCCGGAGGGCGGACCGTTTGTGCTGATTTGCCCGCCTTCATTGAGAGCATGATCCAGGAAGTAGCTGCAGCCAGTAGCAATGCGGGGGTCCTCTTCTACCCGCGCACCCAGTTGTGCAAGGTTGATGATGGACCAAACAGCGGAGCGGTATTTTGGCAGGTAACCCGGGCCTGGTTTTTCCCAGAAGCCTTCAGGATGCATGTGTTGAAGGATCGCGGCGATGGGTCCTTCTTCATGGGCAGAACGGCGAGCCTGGATATACGCTTTGTCGTCCGCTGGTGTGGGCAAGAGATCTCGCATGGCAAGATAGCGAACGCCGGGGTGAGTGTCTTCAAGAAGCCAGGGCAGGGGATCTCCGTTTACGGCTGCTTGCCAGGTCATGGTCCTCTCTCTATTCTTTCTTCTCCAAAGATGATCCATCGGACAGGAGATGATGATCGGGATCTTCAAAGAAGGACAGCCGCATGTGCCCGGTGGTGATGCGTATGTCTGGGTGATCTGCCTTAAACTGGCGCAGCATGGAATAATGATTGCCCAGCACCAGTCGCTCAAGCCATGAGGGGAAGAGGCTCTCAAACTGCAAAGGTGCGGCGTCCCCAAGATGGAACCACCAGACAGAACCAAGCCGAATGGCAATGCCGCAATGCCCTTGCGTGTGTCCGTGGAGAGGCACAAACCACATCTCCGGTTCGAGGTCCAGCCGAACAGCAGGGAACGCATACCAGCGTTCTGGGCTTTCGTCATACAACACGAGGTGCGGGAGGTGGGCAATATGGCGCTGCATATATGCGGCATTGAGCCAGTGCGGGTGTTGGCCAGTGAAGGCCTCATATTCTCTGCGATAGACATGAACGCGCGCATGTGGGAAGTCGGGTATGCCACCGCAGTGATCGAAATGCATGTGGGTGAGAACGATGTCGGAGACATCCTCAGGGGAGAAACCGAGCCTCTCGATCTGCCGTACGGCGGTTTCTTCCGGAACGATCTTTGCCCTGGTGACCGCTTCGAAGATGCGGTGCATCAGGAGTTTATGCGCACAATCCTCAAGCCCTGGTCCCGTGTCTACGAGAACGAGCCCATCGGGTTTTTCAATCAGCAAACACAACGTCCCGGCATCCACTCCCGAGGGGATGTAGGGACTGCACGTAAAACAATTCAGGGCGTGTACGCCGAGTGAGTGTATGCTCCTCCTCATTGTGACCTTGGGTTAGATGAAGCGTATGATGAGCGGAACCGCGATGCCGGTCACGGCCAGGCAGAGGATGACTGCGTTGAACAGCAGGTACCGTTTGTCATAGCCTTGCATGAGGGTTGAGTCGTAGTACTTGTCCACATCGTTGTCGGTGTACATGGCGAGAAGTCCGGTGATGATTTTCTTCCGAGACCCTTTGCCGGTATTGAGTGCAATGGTCGCGATGGTGTTGACCAGGATGCTCATGATGATGAAGACAATCAGAACGATGTCGCTGGACGGGTCTGCGTGTGGTGAATCGGCTTCCCCGGCGACGGCAGAATTGACGGCGAGAACAATCAAGTTGAAGACGATGGCGGTCACGACGAAGATGGTATCGGTACGGGTGTTCTGCTGAAGTTCATCCACCATGTGATTATGGATTTCCTTAAGCATCGCGTTCTCCTCTCCTTTGGCGGGTCAAGGACTGTCTCCAGCATACCTTGTTTTCTCCTCCGCCGGCGATATGGGGTACAGGCTTTCCATGGGCGGAGAAGAGCGTGTTCGACTTTCACGTTCATGCTAGCGGCATCTGATAAATCCGATAGCGACGCAGTGGTTTCGCGTTGAGTTTCCGGATGGCGTTGTTCATGGGGGCGTTGTCTTCAAGGACGTAATTGATCTCCATCCAGATGTCCTGCGTGAAGAGGGCCTCGTAGAGGGCGCGGTAGAGGAGGCTATCGATTCCCAGGCCATGGTATTCGGGAACCACACCAAGGCCAAACATGCGGTAGTTATGCAGGCGGGGGATCCCCATGAGAAGTTTGATCCATCCGAAGGGGAGCATGCGGCCATTGAGCCCTTTCAGGAGGACATTGATATCCGGAAGAGCAAGTGCAAACCCAACGGGCTGACCGGTGGAATCCTCTGCGATGAGGGCGCCATTCGGCTGCAGGATCTGCTTCAAGTCGCGCGCCATAGCAGCGGCTTCTGCTTTGCTTACGGGCGTATACCCCCAGTTGTTGATGATGCTGCGATTGGAGAGGTCAAGGATGATTTGCGCCTCATCCTCGTAGTTCTTCATATTCACCGGTCGCACGGTGACGCCGTAGCGCTCTGCGACGCGATCCGTGAGTTTGAGGATGCGCTCCGGGATTTCGTATCCCTCCGCTGCGGAAATGTAGTAGCAGAGAAGGTCTTTCACCTTTTCCAACCCGAATGTCGACATCAATTTGTCGTAGTAGGGTGGATTGTAGGGGGCCATGATGCAGGGAGGTGGGGAGAAGCCCTCTACCACAAGGCCCCACTCCTCGGAAACGAAGGACCAGGGTCCCCGCATGGCTTTCATGCCGCGGGAACGCAGCCATTCCGCCGCTGTCTCCAGGAGCATGGTCGAGGCAGCTTCATCGTCAATGCACTCGAAATACCCGTACATTCCGATGGGTTCACCCCAGAAGGTAACGGCTGTTTGATCGATAAACGCCGCGATGCGGCCGATGACGGCATCGTCCTCCTTCAGGAGGAACAGGTCGTACTCAACGTGCTCGAGGAAGGGGTTCGTCTGTGGATTGAACTGCGCTCGCACTTCACTGCGCAGCGGAGGAACCCAGAGGGGATCATGACGATAGATGCTGTAGGGAAGCTCGATGAAGGTCTTGCGCTCCGATGAGGCTTGGACTCGTAAAATATCCATATACCCATATCCAGTTGTTTGGAATTCAGGAACCGGTGTGGAGTCTTTGGCGATTTCTTTCATGTCATTATACAGCGCAAGAGAAGCGTCACAAGAGATGGCTAACAGTAAAAATGCGGGAAGTCATGAAGCTTCCCGCATGTCGTTAATGGGGTTGGAATTATTGCCTCTTATTCCTAAGGATCATCTCCAAGACATTCGCCCCAGATATATTGTTGGTATTGGTCACTCCATACAGCACAACGTTCGGCTGGAGGCGGCATGGTGCCTTCCGGGACAGGTGTGAATGGTGCCTCGACGACAATGACGCTTTCCACATCCCCCGACGCCTCGATGAGGTTCTGAGCGACCCAGCAATAACCATCCCGGTCGGGATTGGCGATCCACCACCAGGTGTCTGCCTGGTTGCGGCCTTCAATCACGGCGCTTTCACCTTCAAGAAGATACCCGACTCCGGGAAAAACGAGATCGGGTCCTTGACGACAGGTGATATTTAGGGGAGCCAATGCAACGGGTGCTGCGTCCGCCGGCAGATAGGTGCTTTCCGGTTCCGGTTCGTACGTCACAAGGGGTCCGCTCAGGCAGGCTTCCCCGTCCACTCCGCTGGTGGTGAAGGAGAAGACGCTGGAAAGAGGACCATCCTCCTCATCCGGCCGGTCGGCATGATCGAAATGGACCCGCCAGTAGTAGGTGGTGCAGCTTTCCAGGTCGAAATCCACCCACGGGTGGGCGACGAACAGGTACGGCATGCTGTACGTTCCAGTGAATGGGTCCGGAAAACCGGCGGATTCATCAATTTCGATCACATAGTGACCGTCCGCGATGCATTCGGTAGGATCTTCCCACTCCAGGGTAAGGTTCACCCCGCTGACAACGGCGCCATCGGGGGGTTCAATCGGGATTGGCTGTTCGAGCAGCGCCGGACTGGTGATGTCGCATAAGGGTCCGGTGCGGAAGATGCCCTGCGGCGAGGTGCTGTAGGAATCGCTGCTGTACGCGCGTACCGACCAGATGTAAGTGGTACCCGGTTGAAGTGAGCTTTCGGGGGACCAACTGGTTTGATCACCGGGAAGGTCGATCCCCTCATCGGGATCGGCGAGGTAGTCCGCCCAGTTGGTGGCAATCCGCAGACGGAAGGTTTCCGGGTGGCAGGAACTGTCCGGGTAGACCCAGGTGAATTCCGGATCCAGCGAATCGATGATGATACCTTCGGTTGAGAGGTCGCCGGGCGAAAGCGAGTCGATCGAGACGAGATCGTAGGGACCGCAGACGTCTCCTCCAGCGCAGGCGGCCATTGCTCCGGATAGCAGGAGGAGCAGGATCATGGTGACAGGGTGGAATCTCGTTGCGCAGTCGGGCTGGCCAGTCATAGGTCCTCCTTCGCATTGGATCGATCGGGAAGCAAGCTGTTCTGGCTTGATCCGACCGACGCCGTCGATTGTCTAATGCTGTAACGCCAGCAGGGGAGGGATGTGACAGTATGAGCTGGCCAGTGCGTGTCCGGGGGATTGGTCAACTCGACCCGGTGTTCTTCTACCCCATCGGTATATGGACGTATTGTGACATAAAGTCGAAGGGAATTTCAATGGCAGGAACGGCAAAATATCACGGTAGGGACATCGGAAATGATGGAAGACTGAACGGGATCTCAGATGGCTGACGTGAGCTGCGGGGTTTGTTCCAGTCTTGTCCGCTATACTCGCGAGAGGCGACGCGGTCCACCATGCAGGGTGACCGCCGCAGCAAAGGCCAGCAGCACGAGGAAGCCGATCCATCTGCCCGGTTCACTGGTCCAGGTGGGGATGAAAGCCCCAACGAGGTTCCCCATGGTGTGAAAGAGGATGGCCACCAGGACGGAACCGTCTGTGTTGTTGAACAGCCATGTGTAAAGGACTGCGAACACGATTTGCTGCAGGAAGAACTGGTAGAAAGGGATTGCAGCCTGGGCAGTGCCTTCGATGAAGAACAGAGGCAGATGCCAGATAGCCCAGATCGCGCCAAGAATAAGACTGGCGACCAGCGCAGAGTATTGGTCCTGCAGTCGCTCCAGGGCGAACCCGCGCCAGCCGTACTCCTCTGGCAAGGCATTGAGAAAGTAGATGTACACGAGCGTTCCGGGGAGCGCTGCGAGTGGTCTTGCGTATTCCCAGCCGATGGGGACGTTCATGGCCAGCATGATACCTGTGGTGATCGCAGCCTGCAGCGGGAAGAGGAGAAGTGCTGGAACCAGCCAACGCCTGTCAAACTTCAAGGACCAGCCACGCTTCCACAGCGCCAGCATGCCCTCTCTATCCGTTTCCTGAAAGGTCAACGCGAATGCGGCCAGGAAAGGACCGAGCAGCGCGAAGTTGCCAATCAGACCGACGATGGGCGGAAGTTCCACAAGTCCCTGCGAACGGAGGACTGCGGGCATCCACAGCAGCCAGGAAATCAGGAAGGAGAGGAGGAAGAATCGGGTGAGGGGGGACTGTGAGGATCTCGTACGCATGGCACCTCTCTAAGGATGGATATGATTGTCGCAAAGAATGGGATGTATGGGAACGCGATGAGATTCTACCGTAACTCCAGGGAAGTGTGAGAACGAACGTTTTGTGATGGATGCTAGTCGTTTTTCCGGCCGACATAGAGCAGGTGGTCGGATGCACCGTACAGGGTTGGTTCCTGACCCAGGCGATAGTTCAGTTCAACCCATGTTTCCCACGCTTCACCCTCGTAGGTATTGATTGTCTCTTCAAATCCCGAAACGATCCCTTCGCAGCCAATCAAGAATTTTGTTTTGAACTGGCATGATTCCATCAGAGGTAGAATCTCATCCGGGTGGGCGAAGTAAGCGTGAGGGAAATGTTCCCCGCGATCATGAATACCGTCCTCGAGCATGTCGAACGCGTACGACCGGTTGTTAAGAAGCCACTCGGGTTCCACGGCAGCCGCATTCCGGAACGGGGCAAATCGCGTGATGAATGCGGCAAAAAGAAGCCCCCCCGGCTTGAGAATGCGCCGGGCGGTGCGGATGGCTTTCGCCCGCTCATCAAGCTCCTGGAGATGGTAAAGAGGGCCCATGAGCAGCGCTGCGTCGTAACCTTCATCCGCAACACCTTCCAGTTCACGGGCGTCCGTGTGATGGAATGCCTGGATGGTCACGCCATGCTCCTCTGCGCGACGTTTTGCCAGTGCGAGTGATGCGTCCGACAGGTCAGCCATGCTGACGGTGTAGCCGCGCTCGGCGAGTGCGTGAGAATACCTGCCGGGACCCCCGCCGATGTCCAGGATTGTACACGGAGGCTGGGGGAGGTGCTCCAGCATGACGCGCAGGGAAACAGCGAATTCCGTGCGATGGCGTTCAAGACGACCGAGTTCCTGCTCGGCATGCTCATTGTAGAACTGCCGGATGATGTGCATGGACCACCGCCCCTCTCGACGTCGTCGCGTGACCTGACCTGCTTCCAGGCAGCTCTCCCGCTGCAGAAACGATAGCTCTATCGTGCGGCGAGGATGCTCTGTGCCCACTTCCGGGCCCGTTCGAGTTCGCCGTCGCGCAGGGGTCCCTCGCTGTCCTCAACGATGAACCCGGCATGCGCGACAGTGGGGGTGCCGCCGACCTGCTTCAAACGCTTATCTATCTTTTCAGCAGCATAGCCAAACAGCTTGACCATGAATGTGAGAATTCCTTTGTCGACGGTTTCGATGTCGATGCGGGTATCGAAAGCGGCGATATCGACGCCGTTCAGAGCCCCGCGAGGGATTCCCTGCAGAAACGCTTTCGTATCCGGGCAGACGTTGAATCCACGCGTCGCAGAGCCAACGACCAGAAGCTCAATGCCCTCCAATTGCGCTGCTGATACCTCACTGACACGCCGAACGAATCTATCCGGGTCAAGACCCAGACCCACTGCGATCTCGCGGGCGATCTGCTCTGTGTTTCCAAAGAAGGATTCAAAGGTAATGAGCGTGTTCATGTCTTCTCCTATGGAATCCGAGCTTCCGCTGGAGGATTGATTGAGAGATGCTGTGATACTCCCATGGTTTTACTCGTGGCCGGAGAGGGCGTCGTTCTCGGTTTCCTTTAAGTGATGATGACTTTGTTTCATCAGATAGAAACCCGCAGTCAAGGCGATCACAATCGCGGCGATGCCGAGGAGCCGTACACCATCCACATCCTTGATATCCAGGATGATGACCTTGCGGGCGATGGCGATGATGGCAACGGACAGAACGACCTCGAAATGCGGCTGATCCTGGATGAGGTACGTCTTCATAATCGTCTCGAGGAGTTCGATGCCGATGATGACAAGCATGAAGAAACCGAACAGGTCCAATAACTCGTCCACGCTCAGGAGCAGTACAGGATCTGTGATGATGTCTTTGATGATGATCCAGCCCAAATCCACCGTGGAAAGGCCCAGAACAATGGACATCAGAATCATCAGGATGGTGACCATCAGTCGTTCATATTTCTTGAGAAGGGAGAACATGATCTGGAACCATTTCCTTTCGTATGAACCCTGTCTCCTGCAAGATTGGCGGTGACCAGGGTCATATGCAACCAACGGAACATCCCAACGCACACCCTTCAAGATACCATCAGGAACACCGATTCGCCAACATTTCACCTTGACCTGCTCAATAGCCCTGCCTGAGAACAGATCGCTTTCTGGCCGGCAGCAGGTGATGAGACGAATATTCGGAGGCAGTTTCCGCGCAGAATGGACGGATCAACTCGTGGAAGACCTACCAGATGAACGGGATCAGCCGGTACGGAACGCGCTGCGCGTATTCCTGGTATCCATCCAGTTCGTCAAGAAGCATCCTGTCCTCCAGGACGGTGCGAAGGACCAGCAACAGCCCGGCAGGGATGCTGATGAGAAGGCCCCATGTCGATTCGAGGACGAGGGACATGCTTGCGCTGAGGAAGAAGCCTGTGGTGTAGCCGGGGTGGCGCACGATGCGGTAGGGTCCGCCGGTCATCACTTTCTGGTTGCGGTTGTTCTGAATGCGGGCGACCTCGGCGAAGTATTTATTGGCAATCATGGCCCAGATGTTGATGCCCCAGCTTGCGAAGTAGATGACGGCTGCGACGATGAGGAGCCACGTCGGGATGGGAGGGCTCCATCCAAAGCGCTGGTCGAGGGCGGCAAAGACCGGGATGAAGAAGCCGGTGAAGGTTCCATAGATGGGAAACAGGATGCGGTCCCATCCAGCCTGATTGGCATGGCGGCGCTGGCTGCGCTCGGCGAGTAAGCCGGGATCGACGAGGATGCCGGTCAACACACCTACGAGAAGCAAGCCGGCAATGTAGACCCATCCCATGAACCAATCTATTCGACCTGCCGTCGGGAAGAGGATTAAAATCATTACGACTGTGCCCAGTAAGGTGCGGAGCAGCCAGCGCTTGATGGTATGGGAAGAATCGCCAGGCGGGGAGGGCGATGCGGAGACGTTTTGATCAGTCATAACGTGCCTCCGTTCAAAACATGAACACTGTGGATAATGGCAGCGGAAGCAGAAGATACTCCTGCTGCGGCTAATCACATCCTATGCCTGGATCAGCTTGCACCATGTCGCAAAGCTGACGTTCCCCGGACAGACCAGCCTGGGATGCCGGCCTGAATGGGGTCGAGGGTATCTGACTGCAGGACAGGTGTTTTCGGCTCTATTCCACGAGCTCGATGGATTGGCAGGTGACGTGCAGGTCGCCGCCGGATTTGGCGACAATGCCGTTGACCTCGATTACATTGCCGTATGCAACGTAGCCCTGTTCTTCTTCCGTGAAGCCGCCCCAGAAGTCATTGTGGAAGAAGATGCCGATCTGGCATCCACCATCGACAATTTCCAGATAGACTCCGTCAGAAGGGCTGAGATCGAGGAACGTGATCTCGCCGCTGGTCTGCGCTCTCCAACCCAGCAATTCCTCGGAGATTTCGCAAACCGGGACGAACCCGGCATCCGAAGCAGAATCGAAGTCCGGCTGCCCACCGCACCCGGAAAGGATGAGCACCAGGAAAAGCAAGAGGGTTACGTGAGTGATATGAACGCGGGTCTTTATAGCGAACCTCCTCTCGAGTGTGGCACATCACTTTGCATGCAACGCATGCCATGGAAGAACCCCGAATGCTGGTAACCAAGGTATAGCCTGTATTGATGCTCAGCACAAGTTTGAAGGCGATGCCAGCGATGGTGAAACCACATTGATACCCGCAAAGTTAAATGCCGGAAGCTTCCTGAGGATTGGTTCCCACATGGGAGCAATGGCTTCCTTGATAGACTCCCCGTGAGTTGGTGTTGTTAGATGCTACGGGTTTGCGGCCTGCAAGAGATCCCGGACGCGTTTTGCCTGGACCTGGCCTCCCACGCGCACGCCGGAGAACGCGTGCAGCGCAATCCTCATGCTGGACGGTGCGCCATGCAGGATTTGCCCTGCGTTTTCCGGATTCACGCCGCCGCCAATGACGATCTCAATACGGTCATCGGCCACCTGGATCAACCTGTGGATTTGTGAGATGCCTTCGACGGCAGGACGATCCGCGTTGTACGGCGTCCCGGCTGTCAGAACTCTACGCACTCCGAGGTCGATGGCGTCTTCAAGCGTCTCTTCGGCATGTTTCGCATCATCGAAGGCGCGGTGGAGTGACGTGTGCAATCCCAGCGAATCAGCCAGTGCAATGAGCTCGGATAGAGCGTCATGAGCGAGTGCCTGGTCTTGTGACAGCACACCGAGCACGACGCCGTCTGCGTCAGCTTCAGCGGCTGTGAGAATGCTGCGTTGCATGACGTCAAGCTCTTCGGGATTGTAATGGAAATCGCCGGGGCGGGGCCGGACCATTACCATCATGCCGTCGCGCGGGAAGGCGCTGCGGGCTGCGAGCATCGCCTCAACCGAAGGTGTGAGGCCTCCCACATCCATCCGGCTGCATAATTCAACGGTTGCTGCCCCGCCCTGATGGGCAGCGTGCAGATCTTGGCACATCGCTTCGACGTCATCGGTGGCGATGCACACCTCAACCTTGACCATCCCCTCCGCCTCTTGACCAGTTTGTGCTTCTGCGGATTCGGTTTTCTGCCAGGGAGCCGCTACGGAAGCCCGGCCGCAATCTTTGCCGCCCAGGTGGCGATGGCTTCCCAGTCACGGAAGTCCCCGCTCTCCGCACCCACCGCCTTGAGCATGCGTTTATCAAGGCCGGACACCTTCTCGAGGTTTATGCTGCCATGGAAAACGGCCATGTCTCGCGGGTTGATCTGGTCCGCAAGCGACTGAAGATTCTTTGGAAAAGTCCAACCATCAAGCAGTTCAACTGGCTCACCTTCCCCGGTTGGGCCGCTGGAGAAAAACCAGACGGGCATTGCAGCCAGCGTTCGAACGTGCTTCTTTAAGAAACGGACGGCGGGTTTATACCAGCGACCGACATACACCGCACCGCCCACTACGGCAGCATCATACCCGGCAAGATCACCTGCATTATCGGCTGAGATGACGTCCACTTCCAGCTGGTGAGTGGAAAGGACCTCCCCGATCTTCTCGGCGATTTCTCTTGTCGCACCATATTTCGAGCCGTACGCCACGAGTACTTTCTTTGTCATCTCTTTCTCCATTCTTCGCTGTGTTTACCACTCGTCAGATGAGCCGGCCATTGACGTTGATTATCGCATGATGCAGTTAAGAAATCTTTAACGACGGACGCGCGTCTGTGCGCACTTAAATGCGGTTCGTGCCGTGTTGAATCAGAGCCAGGATGCGCTGACAGGTTTCGGCTGGTTCTTCTCCCTCCGTGAAAAGAATGTGCTTTGCCAGAGAATGGTTGGCGGGATGTGTGATGAAGTGTGCGTTTATTTCAAGGACCGATTCATCCACGGAGCCAACTTCCCTTAACAGGAGCTTCCGAAGTCGTCTATTGAGGACTTCGATAGAACGAGCCGGGTCAGGAGAAGGCAGCGGAAGGATGACATTAGGGTGCGGGGCGAGTGCCTGAGCCACGCGTTTTGCCAGGGTCGGATCATCCTGAACGGTGTGACCGGCACCGAAATCGATGACCGCTGCCGAGAACGAATCCAGCGCACGTTCCACGGCGTACGCCTCAAAGGGCTTGCAGTATGCAAGGAACGCCAGGGTCCCGCCTGATTCGTGAGCGCTGCGCGCGTCGTCATCGTTATATCCCGCTTCGGTGTAGTAGTCCCAGCGGATGTCATCCAATTCCACACGTGGCAGCGCAAGACGCCCGGCCAAAAGGGCTGCGAGCGTGCTCTTGCCGGTGCACATGGGTCCAATCAGGATGATGGGAGTCGTGACCGTCTTCCATGGAGGCGTCATACTGCAAGTATACGGGGATTCCGACAATGCGGGCATCGAACATGCCTGTGGATAGAAGGAACGTATGCAGCCATCCGGTGCTATCGGTCCGGCTTGCGACCAACAAACAGACCGTACCCGAAGTATTCCGATAGATTGTCAGGAATAATCCCTTGCTCATTGACCTCACGGACAAAGTCACGGTAAGAAGGATTGCGAAGATACATGCGGAAGCCGCGGAACATCGATCGAAGCAGGCTCCCTGCGCCGTAGCGTTCAAGAAGCCCCCGCGTTTCCATTTTCGGATCGACCTTGCCGAGTTCGGTGACGATGTCCACAAGGCCTGCGTGTTTGAGCAACATCTGCCACCCCTCGGCATCGAGCGGTTCGACTGTCGTTCCTACATCCTGGGAAACCCAGGCAAGCAGCTCGGGTGGAGGTGGCGTCTTGAGCCATGTGGATTCGTTCAGCCCGATATACCCACCGGATTTGGTCACACGCACATATTCGTCGACTGCGTGCTGCTTCTCTTTGGGAAACACGCTCACGGATTCCGTGAGAACAGCATCAAAGGTTTCATCCTCAAAAGGAAGGGATTGGGCATCCGCAGTGCGGAAGACGGCTTTATCGGCGACCCCCAGACGCTGCGCGCGTTCTTCAGCGCGTTCAATCATGCGGGGAAGAATGTCGATGCCAACGACCTCGCAGTCGTATGCACCTGCGATATAGCATGCAGTCGTCCCGGCTCCACAACCGACATCCAGAATTCTTTGACCTTGTTGGACGTGGCATAGTGCGAGCAAGCGTTCCGTGGCTGCATGCCCTCCGAGATGCTTGGTCATCCCGACCTCAGCGGCAAAATCGAAGAAATGCATGTTCGAGTTCATGTTTGCCATCCCTCCTGGTAGACCGGTGAGCAGGTTTGATGCCATACCATCGCGTGCGAGATACAGGCAGTTGTACATCTACTGTAGGGCGGCACGAATGGAAAATCAATATGGCGGGACCTGCGAGCGGCTCTGCAGGTGCCGGCATGTGATCTGGCGTGAGGGTTAGATGAAAAGCGACGCCGCCAGAGGGAGAAGAGGGAGCAGAGCAAGGACGGGATGCCCGCGCCGTCGTATGTTGCGCCGATCCCAGTTATAAAACACATACGAGAGGAGGAATGCGATCAAGCCGCTCGCCATCAACATGCCCAGAGAGGCCATCGGGCTGAGCGTCGTCTCGTATCCCATCGACAATCCGTTGAACGCGTTCATGGCATGCGAGGCTGGCAGGAACCAGGCTGCGGCCTCGATCGCGCCGGTGAACATGCTGTGCGGGACCATGAGACCTCCCAGCAGCATGGAAGGCAGGAACACGGCCTGGGCGAGCAGGATGGTCATCGTGGTGCTGGGGGCGAGCACGCCGATCAGCGTACCGAACCCGGCACTGGCGAAGCTCATCGCAAGGAATGTGCTGAAGAAGGTGAACATGTCCACCGGCATCGGTGCGTCAAATAGCGGCCCGGCTGTTAGCAGGATGACCCCGGTGATGATGATCGTATGGATGGTTGTTGAGAGAAACGGGATGGCTAAAACCGAGGTGACAGGCACGCCGTTAATCCGGTAGCTGCGCAGGATGCCATCTTCGCGCGCCTTGACCAGTGGATCAGGGATGCCCATCAAGGTTGCGAACATTACGGTAAGAACGACCATGGCCGGCACAAGCGAGGTCCTGAAGGCGGGGTTGATCTCGGTCATGACAAAGCCCATCATCAGGTAGAACGCAAGCGGAAAGAGATCATTGACAAACAGTAACTGCTTATCCCGTAACCCGGTCCGGAACGAAAGTGCGAAGTGATACATGAACGCGGTCATTGCTGTCCTCCATGGCTGGTGATTTCAAGGAATCGGTCTTCCAGCGAGGGCCGTTCAACCCGTAGATCGATCAACGTGTCCTGAAGATTCTCGACGGCAGCGAGGACGGCTGTGATTGTCGACCCGATGTCGGTGCTAAAGAAGATGCCATACTCCTCTTTGCGGAGAAACTGCTTGACACCCGGAAGCTGACGACCGCTGCCGTTCAGCCGGTCATGCTGGGTGCGGACAGAGACCTTGGTGAGGCTCGCTCCCTGGGCGGTGATGTCCATTGGGGTCCCGATCGTTGCGATGCGCCCGTTCAGGAGGATCGCGATCCGGTCGGCCAGTTCTTCCGCTTCCGCCATGTCATGCGTCGCGAGCAGAATGGTTGTCCCCTGTGCCTGTTGTTCGCGCATGATCGCATGCAGTTCGGCACGTGAAGCAACATCCAGGCCTGCGGTGGGCTCATCGAGGAAGAGCACTGCGGGCTGATGGGCGAGTGCGAGGGCAAGGGACAGGCGTCGTTGCTGGCCGGTTGAAAGCTCCGCGTAGGGCGTCCTCGCTTTTTCGGTCATGCCGAGTCGATCGAGAAGGTCGATGCGGGGCTGCACGCCGTGGTACGTGCAGAAAAAGCGCATGGCTTCATGCGGTGTGATGTTTTCGGGCAGTCCGGAGGATTGGAGCTGGACTCCAATCATGCCGCGCAGACGTGGCAAGTCGTGCGCGGGATCAACCCCGGCGACCCGCAGTGAACCCGCATCGGGCTTGCGAAGCCCTTCCAGGCTTTCCAAAGTGCTGGTCTTTCCTGCGCCGTTTGGCCCGAGCAGTCCGAAGATCTCGCCGCGTGACACGGAGAAGCGAATTCGATCTACGGCCACGACATCTCCGTATGTTTTCCGGAAATCGTTGACTTCAATCATCGTTTCTTGCATGGTTTGATGCCTCCCTGTTCTGACACCTTCAGGGTAGGGGATGGGGCCGTGCTGCGCATCGTCCAGCCAGTCATTGTCCGCACCTGTACGGTCGTACACTGTCCGTGTGTCCAGTACCCTACGGCACCTGTAGGCTCTATAATGGGGATATCGGAGAGGGTCTTGTCGAAAGAGAACAGGATGCACAACGCCGATCAGGTTGAAAAAGCACTGCATCGCGAGCAGGTGAAAGAGGTCCGCCCCTTCTTTCTGCTCGTTGTGGTTGTGTTGGGGGGAGTGTTCTCCTTCATTGTGTGGTCAACCCCTTCGTATCAGCGGCTCCCGATCCTGTTGCCCGCCTCTGCTCTCATGCTGCTCCACCTTGGGATGCATTGGGTGCTTCCGGCAACCTTCTGGATCCAGCCGACGGTTCCGGGCGGTTTGCGATATACGCTGCTCTATGTCGCTGCGCAATTGCTCATCATCCTTGGGATTACCTACTTCGTTCCTCATGAAGGTGTGCTTTACGGACTGTATCTGGCGCTGATTGGTGAGGTCATCGGGGTTTTCGGTTCACTTCGGAAATCTGTGCTTCCAATCCTCGTTGTGCTTATCGTCGGGCTCCTCAATGTGGTCTGGGCATTGGGGTTCGAGCGCCTTCCCTCTCAGGTGCTGGTCCTGGCACCGATGCTTCTCTTCACGGCAATCTACGTCAGTCTGTTCAATCGCCAGATGGAAGCGCGTCAGGAAGCGCATGAATTGGTCGAGGAACTGCAGAAAGCCAACACTCAACTGGAGGCGTATGCAGATCAGGTTGAAGCCCTCACGCTTCAGAATGAGCGACAGCGCATGGCACGTGAGCTGCATGATACGCTTGCGCAGGGGCTGGTGGGTGTGATCCTCCAGCTCGAAACGGTCGATGTTCAGCTTGCCAAAGGACACTCCGAGGAAGCCCAGGAACTGGTGCAGCGGAGCATGGAACGTGCCCGGATGACGCTGGCGGAAGCCCGCCAGGCCATTTCCGACCTGCGAGCTGAAATCGCTGATCTCCAGGCGGTCATTGACGGTGTCGTACGCCGGTTCCAGAATGCAACCGGGATTGCCTGTGAGGTGACGATGGATGACCTGGGGGGAATCCCGCCGGAACTTGCTGACCATCTTGTAAGGGCATGTTCTGAGGGCCTGTCCAATATCACACGTCACGCTCATGCCAGCCGGGTTCGTCTTGAACTGCTCCGGAAGGAAGATCGAATTACACTGCGGCTGGCGGATGATGGGATCGGTTTCTCGACCGCAGCACTGGAAGGGAAGACCGGTCATTACGGGCTGGTGGGGCTCCGGGAACGTGCCAGGCTGGCCGGCGGGACGTTTGACGTCGCCAGCGACCCGGCTGGACAGGGTACCGTGTTGACCTTCAGTCTCCCTCTAGACAGGGAGGATTTCTATGGCTGATCCCATCCGTGTGTTGATTGCGGATGATCACGAAGTCGTCCGCGAAGGCCTGCGCATGATTCTGGAGACCGAAGAGGGTTTCATTGTCGTTGGTGCTGCAGTGGATGGTGTGGAAGCCGTTGAAATGACCCCATCGCTGCAACCTGATGTGGTCTTGATGGACCTGCGCATGCCTCGCATGGATGGAATCGAAGCGATCCGTCTTCTGACCCAGGAGCAACCTGAGGTCTCGGTGGTCATCCTGACCACGTATGATGAGGACGATCTCATGCTGCAAGGATTGCAGGCCGGTGCGCGCGGGTTCCTGCATAAGGATACGCCGCGCACAACCCTCTTCGAGACTCTTCGTGCGGCTGCGCGCGGGGAAGTACTGCTTTCGCCGGATGTGCTCGCCCGGGTCATGGCTTCCTCTCCTGGCAGCGCCGGGAAAGGGAATATCGGCACCGGAGAGGACATCGCCCTGACGGAGCGGGAATACGAAGTGCTGATGGGCGTGGCTGAAGGGGAGAGGAACAAGGAAATAGCCTATCGACTAGGGATTACCGAACGGACCATCAAAGCTCACCTCACCAACATTTACAACAAACTCGGTGTTGACTCGCGAGCAGCAGCGATCGCCGAAGCGATGAGACGGGGTCTCCTGACAGACTGACCAACTTCCCAAAACCTGCTTTGATACAATGTGAATATCGTTGTTTTCCTGATTCGGCACGGCGCCACATCAAATCGAATCCTGGAAGGCTGCGTGAATTGTGATGGAACGAAAGGGGTTTGACCATGACCAAATCAGAACGCAATGCGTTAATTGCGCTTCCAGTCATCTTGATCGTTGCAGCCGGGTTGGCTGCCGCCGGAAGCCAGACGAGCGCGGTTGTTTTTGGATTACCGTTGTACGCGATCAGTGTGGGATTGGCCTTCCTGATTCAGTGGATCGTGTTTGTGCCTTCCTACATCAACCGGACCGAGCACTTCTTTGATCTGACCGGGAGCATCACGTACATCACGGTCGCGACAGCGGCAGTGATTCTCAGCCCGGAGAAAGATGCTCGTACGTATCTTCTGCTGGCGCTGGTGGTTATATGGGCAGCCCGGCTCGGGACATTTCTGTTTATGCGGGTGCGCAAAGCCGGGGCAGACAACCGCTTCGATGAGATTAAAGTCTCCTTCCTCCGGTTTCTGCTCACGTGGACGCTTCAGGGCTTGTGGGTCTCGTTCTCGCTTGCCGGCGCGCTGGTGGCGATTACATCGGCAGAAAAGGAACCGTTGGGGCTGTTCGCTCTCGCAGGGTTTCTCGTGTGGTTGGTTGGCTTCGGTATTGAAGCAGCGGCGGATGCTCAGAAGAATCGATTCCGGGCGAATCCTGAGAATAAGGGGAAGTTCATCTCATCCGGTCTATGGGCATGGTCGCGCCATCCGAACTACTTTGGAGAGATCACACTCTGGGTCGGTGTACTCATCATCGCGCTGCCGATACTGAAGGGATGGGGTTGGGTTGCTCTGATTTCCCCCATCTTCATCACACTCCTTCTGACACGGATCAGCGGGGTGCCCATGTTGGAGCGTCGCGCAGATGAGAAGTGGGGCGGTCAGCCGGATTACGAGGCCTACAAGGCTCGCACACCGGTACTCGTCCCGCTCCCCCCGAGGCAATCCTCCTGACCCCCCGGATTGCTGGATAAACTACAGCTCCCTTTAGAGAAAGGGAGCTGTTTGTTTCCTGTGGACTGCATGGAGTGATGAGGTTCAGGACCCCCATTGATATACTTCACATGACCCATGGTTGTCGATTGATGTGCCAGCCCCAGCCCCCTTCTAGAAGAATGACCAACCCCGAAAGGAAGAAGCGCGATTACGATACGTGCCCGGAAGACTGGTTCCCCTTTCGGCTCTTAACGTACAGGTAGATGAAGCCGAGAATTGCCAGGCTGCCCAATAGTATCAGCCATGTTCCAAGGACAGGGGATTTCGGGGCGATGAGGACATACGCAATGAATGCGGTGAGACCGTATCCAAGAAGGATGAAGAGGCTTCCCCTGCGTCGGGTGGAAAGCAAGATCCCCAGTCCTGCTGCAAGATAGCAGAATCCCAGGGTGAGTTCGACCCCCCAACGCCTCCAGAATCCGACCTCGGGAGAAGAATAGCCGCCCTCCGGGATGTTCTGTCCTGTGACGATGACTGACGGCTGGAGCCAGCCCACGCTCTGGGGGCAGGGCTTAATCCAGCCTGCTTGCCAGCGCCATTCACTGTAGCCGGGGTAATCGGCGCGCTGACCGGCGCGGATGCCAAAGTGTAAATGCGCAACCAGCGGGTTATCAACGCTGCCGCCATTTTCATCTTCGTCTCCGAGGTAGCCGATCAACTGTCCCTTCTCGACGGGTTCCGGATCGATAGACCAGCGGCTTGGGCTGAGATGACCGTAGAGCGAATACAGGTTCGCTTGAGGGTGATCGATGATGATGAGCCAGCCGTATCCTTCCATAAGCCCGGAATAGCTCACGTTGCCGTCGGCCATGGCGTAAACTGGCGTTCCTGGAGGGAATGCATAATCCTCTGCGGCGTGGTACTTATGGACAGCACCTGAGACAGAACTGTATTGTGCGAAGTCGGTCATGAAGGGCAAGCGGTCAAAACCCTCCCCGGTCATCGGGAACATGAACGGAAGCGATTCGTCATCGGGGTAGGTGATGGCTTCCGTCATGTCGATGGGTGTAAAAGAGGGACAAAAGACTTCCTCAGAGGAGCAGCCAGATAGCACGAGAACGATGATGAGAAGGAGCCCGATAGTGAGATGGCGGCGCATGGAATTCACCTCGTTGAAGTAGACATGCGGTACGGTATTCTTTGATTATGGACTGAAGACGGAATCCACGCGTGCCTTGATGCCGGTAGCAACAGGTTGCAGGCATACGTCGATGTTCGCAGGTCCCTCGACAACTCTCGTCCAGCCCTGTTCGGGACCGGCTTCCGTTATAACCTCGATCGCAAGATCCTCTCCGGTGCAGAGCATCGGGTCGGTGGCAATGACGGCTGTGACCAGGTCCCATGCATACACACCCTCGGGGAACCAGGAGCGGAGCATCCATTCGAGGATATCTGCAGCATAACCCCCGGCCGCTCTCTCTGAAGACCGCCAGGACGCCGCATCCTCACTCGTCCACACGACCTGATTGGTGGCATCGAGCGGCACGAGATGCAGGGGGAGTCCCGAGTCAAACACTGTCTGGGCTGCGACAGGATCGACCCATATGTTCCATTCGGCAACGGTGTTATCAATCTCCGGCCAATCGCTGGCGATGTTGCCCGGGACGTTGACGGCGCCACCCATGATGACGACGGAGCGGATGTTGGCGGCGACCTCCGGGTCGAGAGCGAGCGCCTCGGCGATATTGGTGTGGGTGCCTGTCACAAACACGACCACGGGTTCTGACGCCTGGTTCAGTGTCTCCAGCAGCACTGCGGAAGAGGGGAGCGGGTCGAATGGGAAATCGGCCTCCGGCAAGGTGATGCCCCAGAACTCGTCGGTGGAGGCACGCCAGGGATCAGGAAACACGTTGTCCCCTTCCAGCGCAGCATCCTGACCGTATCCGACGGGGATCTCCGGGTGGCCAAGACCGGCCAGCAGCCGGGCGACGTGTCCGGCGAAGAGTTGTGGATGGGCTTCGCCGGGCGAGATGGTGACGGCGATGACGTCGTACCCTGGATGCTCAAGGAAGTAGAGCAAGGCGATCATGCCGTCAGGGCTTCCATCATCATCCACAATAACCGGGATCGCGGCGTTGGTCTGAACAACAGGGCGCGCCGTCGGGGTGCTCTGCAGTGCCTGGATGCCCTCTTCAGGGCATCGTGAAATCGTAAGTCCGGGAAAGGTCCCCTGGATGCAGACAGGTTCAACACCGAGTTCGATGAGGAGAGGTGCGAGGGGGCCGATGAGCAACACGATGGCAACGAGAAGGCCGATGATGACCCCGATACCCAGATAGCGCCGACGCCTCATAAGGACCTCCCTGCCGCTGTGAGATCAGGAACTGTGTTCGTGCGTACGCCGTGAACTCACGATGAAAAGCACGGCTGGAACGGAGATGATGAGTACCAGGATGTAGGGAAGTGCCCGGCGGGGAAATCCATCGAAGGTGGGATTCTCGACGAAGAGCAGGATGATGATGGCCAGTTGCAGGGCAAGCGTGACCCATCCGCCAAGACGTTCCCGACGGAACGCAAGCGCAAGTGTGAGGGAACTGATGAACATCAGAATGGGAGGCAAGGATTCCAGAAAAGAGACATCCTCCACCGCATAGGGGTCGGCGGTGCCGATCGTGACCAGGTCCCAGCCGTAGCCCACCAGCATCATGACGCAGTAAGCGATGATGGGGACGCTCCAGATTCGGGCGATCAGACGCAGCGGATTCTTAGTTTTGATTTGTGACACGTTTCCTCTCCGTTTCTCCCCTAAAGAAGACGTCGTTGACTGTGCCGTGCGCTGGATCTCGGCGGGATGGGCTGTGAGGAGTCTGCAGGGTGGAAGAGTGCAGGTTGAGGCTGTGCGCTCACCGATCGCTCAGCACGTTTGTTTCATCATACAATGAAAAGCGCTCGATTATCCACTTCCCCCATTTCCATGCAGGGTTTCCTGTCGGTGGTTTTCCCCCGGATGATGCCAGCTCTGACATCATGCCGCACCATGGTTGTACTGTTTAAGGACACGACATATCGCCAGAGCGACCCATGGACGGGCTGCTTCTGCTTTCTTCCCCTTGTCGTATCCGGTCGGCCAGAATCCATTCGCTTCCTGATTCTCCCTGAACCACGTCAATCCGGATTGCATGTCGTGATCGTCTTCACCGAAGCCCATGGTTACTAGGGCGTCAAGCGTCGTCAACAAGCTTGCCCACCAGAAGGGGAACTGAAACTTCAGCCAGAAATCGGCGCTTCTGCGGTCTACATAGCGGTCAGCCTGGAAGAAACGCGATTTCATCAGCTCACCAACATGACGGGCGGTATCGGATGTTCGGAAGTGCGGGTGGGCTGCATACATACGGATGACGAAGCCGGTGAGGGCATGTGCAAAAGGCCGGGACCGATCTGGCTGGATGGGCTCTGCGAGTTCTCGGGCTTCTTCATAACGGACAGTAGAGGTGCGTAATGGCCATGCCCAGCCGCCGTCGTTCTGCTGCATTTCCTCAAACCATTGAAAGCCCTGATCAATCCGCTCATCCTTCTCATAGCCAGCCTTGATGAGCAGTTCCATCATTCCGGCACTGTAGTGCGGCATGTATTGTTCTCCGAAGATCCCGCGAATGTCCCCTTCGCCGGTTTGATGAGCAAACAGATAGTCCGCGGCGCCCATGATGGCGGGATGCCTGCGATCCAGGCCGTACATCTCGACCAGGATGCCCAGCATGCGATACGTTTGAAGGAGGCTGTAGTTCTCGCACGCGTCGGCTCGTCTGGCGGGATAGTCCCAGGAACCGTCCGGCTTTTGTTTTTCAAGAAGGAGTTGTACGGAATGGGTCTCCCAGAGTTGGTCCACGCTTCCGGGATCCTCGCCAAGGAGGTCACGCCGAGTAAAGTAGACCAACGCTGGATCATCACTCGCCAGGAGTGGGGGGAGCGGATCCGTGGAAAGCGACTGTCTCCAGGACATTGCGTGGTCTCCTGTCCGGTTCTTTTGGAAAAATCGGTACCTCTGCGCGTTTCCTCGCCAGCGCTACATCATGAACAGAATGTAACCAATGATGGCGATTGCAGTGAGGAAGGGAAGGATGTGGTGCGCTCTGACAAGGATGTCCGGCATGGGTTTTTCCATGCTGCTGAATCCGCCGGTGAGGATGGTGGCTGCGAACAGGAAACCGGCAGCACCAACCCAGAACCAATGCAGGCTTCCCAACGCGGTTGTTGGGTTTTCTCTCAGGAACTCCCTCCCGAGAACGATGAGGGAAGCGATGGAGATGAGTTTATGGATGGTCAGAATCGGAACGCTGTACGGTTTTCCCGTACGGCTTACCCAGAAACCGGTCAGGAAGATGGCGATGAGGAATGCCACCGCAAGGATGAGAATAACCTGCGACATGCTTGAGCTCTTTCTTGTTTCGCGTCTATTCTATCGTGACCTTCTTATCGGCCTCTCCCTCTATCCAGCGCAGACTGAGCTTCATTCTTCGCAATTTCCCGCGCTTGCCATCCTTTTCGGTCACCAAGAGACTCAGGCCAATGCGGTCGCTGAAGCTGAGGACGACTTTCTCATCGCCCTGTTGGAACACGAGTTCCCCTTTTTCCATCTTGTCAGCGATATCGCGCAGAAAAGTCGCTGCGTTGCCCGTGTCGCGCAGTTCCTTGCTGCGGAACAGAACGGATTTCTTCTTTGCCATGGTCTCCTCCGATTTGATCGCACTCATTCTAGTTAGACGTTTCCCGTGTGCGTCAGGGTTCTACCCGGGTGCGCATACTCCCACTGGCTCCAGGGCATCTTCCCGTCCGGGAGGTCTCCTGTCCGATATTGTACTTTGTTTATGATGTATCAGAGATACGGGCTTGAGGAATTTCGTAGGACATCCTCCATTGTGACATAAGGCTTCGCACTGACTTCTCTTCCCCGTCCAGCGATGCTCTGCATAGCCCAGCCCGGGAAGCAGATACAGTTTTCGGGCACCCCTTAATCCTCGTTTCTTCATGGATTCATACGAGGTCAGGTGCTCTGCGATTCAGGAGCATGAAGAACAGCGGGATGAGGGGTAAAAACAGGGCGACCAGCAGGATGTAGTCCAGAGGGTGCTCAAGCCATGCCCCGCTCATTCCGGTCGCAAGGCCATACACCAGTGCGGACGTGATGGAGATAGTAAGTGCGACCAACCCGGTTCGCGGCCACCAATGGCGCCTGGCGAGGTAGCCAAAGGCGAAGAACAGCGTCAGCAGCGCGTTCAAGAAATCGACCGCTCCGAGAGCGAGCAGGAAGCTCTCGCTTTGTCCGGACCAGCCACCTGACGGCGGGGCGGCAAGGAATGTGATTTCTCCCTGCTGGCGATAAAGATGGAGGGACCAGAGCATTGCGCAAAGATGTGCCACCTGGAGAAAGGCATCATACGCGATCAGTGCTGTCAGTCTTCGATCCTTGCCACTCATGGAAAAGCCCTTGTTAGAAGATGAACGGGATGAGCCGCTTTGTGCCGTCGCAATAGGCGTCCCATTGGGCGCCAAACGCCTCCTTCATCATCGCTTCCTCGTCATGGATGCGGTAAAGAACAACACCGATGAACGCCAGGGTTGCTGCGAGACCGGTCCACGCCCGAAAGGTCAATGCAAGGCCCAGGGCTAGCACGATCCCGCCTGTGTAGCGGGGGTGGCGGATCAGGTTGTATGGCGCATCTGTGATCAGTTTATGATTGTCTTGAAGCGTGACATCCCCGCTGTACAGGCTGCCAAGTGTAAGCCCGGACCAGAACACAAGGCCAATCCCGATGGCGAACAGAGCCACCCCGATCCAGCGGGTGACCAGGTTTGCGGGCATGACCAGGATTCCATGCCGGTCGCTGAACGGGACGAAGAGAAGCCCCGCATAGAGGAGTGTGATAACGGCATTCTTGATCAGGCGCTGGCGTGGAACGAGCGTTTCTTCTTGCCCGGGCCGGCTACGAAAACCGGCCGGTGTATCCAGTGACTGCCAGCCGATCCCTGCGCCGACGAGAGCCACGACGATGGCGTAGCCCGTTCTCGGCCCCGATTCGAAGAACCCCGCAATATCACCGAGTCCCCATCCCACGACCGGCACTCCCAGGTACATCAGTACCGTCGTCAGGGCATACCCGACAGCCTTGACTGGGGATGCCCCGGTATTTTCCCGACTGGCAGCAGGTGTCATGCTCCAATCCTGTTTGGTCGAATGCGCAACGTTATTCGCTCTCCACCGTCCCGATCAGTTCGAAACCATCTTCCACTGCGGTGTAGGCGTACAGCACCACATCATCGTCGATGTTCCAGTACAGGATGAGATCAGGCGCTCCGTCGCCGTCGATGTCGGGGGAATCTGTTGACCACTGCACTCCTGCAAGCGTTCCGGGTGCATCATCCAGTGTCCAGAGCAACGTCTCTTCCCAGCGCCTCCAGTGATAGTGCAGGAGTTGATCTCCATCACGCAGCCAGAAATCGTATGGTGCGTCCTCGCTGTAGCGCGTATAGATCAATTCGAAGTCCAGGTAGTTCTCGACCAGGAACAAGCCTGTGAGTTGTAAATCGTCTCCCGGGCACGTTCCAAAGGCGGTGCCAACCTCCCAGCCTGTGCCCTGGGGTTCTTCCAGGAGAAACTGGATCCGGAAGTGCCCTGGTTCCGACTGATCCGTCATGTAGATGCGATTCCAGCGATCCCACCATAACCCTTCTCGCTGGATGGACCAGATGATGTGATGTTCGCCTTGATGGACGGTGCCATCGGGATCCTGGGGGAGCGCGTCGACATGAAGCGTCCGCCCGCCGCGGGCATCCGGTTCTTCGTAGAGGAAGGCAATCACGTAGCGGTCAGGGCAGACGTAACCCAGTCCAAGGGTGAGGTCCGGATAGATTCGAGCACTATGGCGAAGGATGCTTTCGACTCCTTCGAGATACTGTTGAGCTTCCGGGTCGGCTGTGTAGCTCTGTGTCGGAAGTGCTCGCATTGTTGGGGTGGGGGTTGGCGCGATGGTAGTGGGGGGCGGGGGGAGAGGAGTGTCCGTTGAGGGGGGCGCTTGCGTTGATGTCGGTGCCGCGGCTGCAGGCGTACATGCTGCAAGAAGGGAAAGCAGCATCAAGAGAAGGCTGACAACGGTGAAAGGTAATCGCAATTCGCGCAAGGCAATCCCCTCCTGGCAGTTTCGTATATTCGGCCTGGTCTGACGTATTGAGTGTAGCATGACACTGGGTCGGGGCAAGACGCGGCATCATGGCAAAGAGGCATCAGCCTCGTTGCAGCCCTTCGCCTTAGCGATCAAAGTTGCGAAACAGATACTCCGGGTAGGTGATTCTGCTCAAATCAAGCTGCGCTGCGAAAGCGTCCATGGCTTGAAAGGATTCATCCGGGCTGTGAAAGCCGAGGTCCCAGATATCCACCCCTTTGCATTCCACATAGAATCCGTAGATCTCTTCAGAGGATCCGGCGATATGCCCCTCCAGCGGGATGACGGGGTTGGTGGGATCATACCCTTCGATCACGTACCAGCCGTTGGTCGGGTCGATCAGCACCCAGCGCTCATCCAGATAGACTTCGACGAAGATGTGTCCGATTCGGATGTCTGACTCGCCCGCCTGGAATTGTTCGATCCACGCGATACTGTCAGTGCTGACCAGTACGGCAGGATAGCCAAGTTCCCGCAGGATGGCGGAGTAGACCAACCCGACATCGTGACAACCACCCAGCCGGCGGCTTGCGAAGAGATCATCGACGGTGACGATGCCAATGGTTTGCCCACGGGCGGAGTAAAGTTCAAAGTTGTCCTTCATCCAGCGGAAGATGGTCTGGAGGTGAAAAAGGGATTGTTCATCCTGGCGAAGCTCGTCGATTTGAGATGGGTCGCTGATCCGGGATTGAAGTCCCGGGGCGAGATAGGTTGCGGGGTGGGCATAATCAATCCCGAAGGCTGATTGATAGATCGGCGTGGGAGAGGGTGAGATGGTCGGAAACGGGGATGGCGTTGGCGAGGGAGTAACAGATGGAGT